>Ga0209666_1000339_pt1 | contig 36691 bp, 17 predicted proteins | sample SaaInlV_125m_DNA_FD_184679 | JGI IMG/M metagenome (GOLD analysis project Ga0209666, IMG submission 184679) | Marine microbial communities from expanding oxygen minimum zones in the Saanich Inlet - Saanich Inlet SI037_S3LV_10m_DNA (SPAdes)... | ecosystem: Environmental > Aquatic > Marine >...
TTGTCGGCGTGGTGGGCGCACACGGCGTGTTCCCGGTGTGGGACGGCGCCACCGGATACGCCCCGGGCTGGGACGCGCGCGTCCCCTGTTCGTTCCGGGACGACCCTTTGTTCGACGAGGACGGCGTGTGCCACGTCGTCATGCACCCCGACGGCTCGCGCATGTACTCCACCACGGTGGACGCCAAGGCACTGCGCGCGTGGGACCTGCGTCTATGGGACGGGGACGCGGGGACGGGGACGGGCGGGGACGTCCCCGGCCGACGCGTGTGGCAGTCGCCGAAGCTCGCGGTGCGCGACGTGTACCTCGCCGGCCTCGCCGCGCTGCCCCGCCCTCCTTCTCGGCGGGCCCGCGAATCGTCCCGTTCCGGAAACGCCTCCTCCTCTTCTCTGCTTCCCGCGCCTCTGCTTCTGGCGACGTGCGCGGCGTCGATGATGCAGGGCACGTCGTTCGCCGAGCCCAACACGCCGCTGCGCGTGGTGTTGGTTGACGCCGCGGACGGGCGCGAGGTGCGACGGTTCCCGGTGGAGGGCGCGACGGGCCGCAACCGCTTCATCGACTGCTCGTCGCTCACCTCGGGCGGCGGCGGGACGCTTCTGTTCCTCGCGCACAAGGATGGGACGGTCTGGGTGCTGGGCGCGAGCAACGGCGCGCTCGTCGCGGAGGTGCACGCGCACGCCTCGGGGCCGGGAACGAGCGGCCACCACCGTCTCTTGCCGGCGTGCGTCGCGCGCGCCGCCGACGGCGAGTTTCTGTACGTCGCCACCACGGACGGCGCGTGCGTGCACCAGTTCAGCGTGGGCGTACCGCTCGTGTGGACCCGGGAGACGCACAAACGGTTCCCAAACGCGTTCAAGGCGACGGCGCGCGAGTTGGCGTTGAGCGCGTTCGCCGCCAACGCGCGCGGGGTGTGTCCCCGCGGAGGAAAGAAAACGGACTGGTCGGGGTCAGGCGCCGCCGCCAACCCCGGGGACGACGTCGACGTCGCGTCGGCGCCGAGCGCGCGCGGCGAAAGTTTCGCGTCCGGGTCAACGCGCACGCCCGCGTTGTGGGGCGAGGGATTCGCGCGGCTCGTGAGTGTCGATCCGGCGATCCTCGAGCTCGTGGTGGCGCGCGTGGCGCACCTCGCGCACGGGTGCGACGTCGGCGACGGAGTCTGACGACGCCTTAGATTTTAGACATAGAGCCTTACCTTACGTTTACGCGACGTTCGAGCAGACGCGCGACGGCGGCGGTATCCGACCCTCATCCTACCACCACGCAGGTGAGGCGGTGCCTCTCTTTTCCCTCTTCTACTGCTACGAATCAATATTTTAAAACCTACACCGCGCTTGTACCGGTCGCGCCCGTCTTCATCGTCCGTCGAGGAACTTCCTGAGCCGCGTCACGTTGTGCGCCTGCTTCGGCGCGACGAAGTTGACGACCCACGCGGGCAGACTCCCCTTCGGGTCCGCCTGCACGACGAACGCGATCTTGGACCCGCCGCCCTCCGCCTCCGTCTCCGGCGCGATGTAGTAGCCGCTCGTCAGCACCGCGCCGCGCACGTGTCCCTTGCTCACGGGCACGACCTCGTCGTCGTCGAACTCCTCCACGGACTTCCCCGCGATCAAAACGCTCCCGGTGGGCAGCCGCAGCGCCACCTGGTCCCAGACAAAGTCGCGGTCGGGAACCACGGAGGGAAGTTTGAACGTGCCGTGCAGCAACGCGTGCCCCGGTCGGTCCACGAACTTCAACACGCGCGTCTCCACGGAGGCTATCAAGTCCGAAACGCGAGATGCGATATCGTCCGAGTCCAAATCGTCGGGCGACGAAAAAGCGTCCATTCGCGCCAACGCGTCGCGAGTCGCGTTCGACTGCGCCGAGGGCAGATTGGCGACGCGCGACATTGGCGCGGAGACGTCGTCGGCGCCGAAGAGCGTGCCTTTTTGTTTCCCCTCTTTTTCGCTCTTTTTGACCCTCGAAAAAGCCTCCTCGATCTTCGCGCCAAGGTCGCTGACGCGCAGTCTGCCGAGCATACCGGAGACGGAAGCCGGCCCGAGGTTTCCTTCGTCGTCGCCGCCGACGGAGAGCGCGGCGAAGTTCCCGACGCGCGGAGGTCTCCGCGCGTTTCGATTTCGCGCTCCGTTTATCTCCGCGGATTCCTCCGAAAGAATCTCCGGCGCTTCCGTCCACCCCGCGCCTCCGATCTTCACCACCGACCCGGACTTGAACATGGCGTCCAGGATCTTGAAGTGCTCGTCGAAGTTGCGCGGGTCGGAGAAGAACGTCAGCACCTCCTCGGGCGTCGCGTCCGTGCGCGTCACGCCCATGATGCGGTGAATGCGCTCGCCGGGGAGCTTGAACACGTCCGTGCCGTCGGCGGTCGACGCGTGGCTCCACGACTTGTCCTTGAGCATCGCGAAGAACTGCGCGACGATGCCGCGCTCCTCCGCGTCGACGCGCATCTGTTTTTGTTGTTTTAGGGCAATAGGACCAGGGAGGGCGCGAGAAGGTCAGCGGCATTTTGCGCGCCGTCGCGTCGGCGCCGCCGGCGGAGAGCCCGCGGCCGCGACAGTTGAAAAAAAGGAGTGTGCGTGTACTTTTCGATCGCGCGAGCGAGGCCACGTCCCGAGCCCCCGGGTCGCAGAGGAGGGCGCTTCGGCTCGAGCGCGGACGCACCACGTTGGCGAGCTCGAACTCGGCCGAGGAGGCGATCGTGGCCTGCGGCGAGAAGCACGCGAGAGGGGAGGGGCGGGGGGCGGGGTCAGCGCGAGCGGTGGTGCGTCGTACGACGAACGGGAAGATGAGGGCGGCAACGTGCGGCGCGCCGCGTTGGCTCGCCGAGACGCGGGAAGGCGCCGGGTCACGGAAGTGTCGAGACCACCGGTGTGGGCATGGAGAAGAGCGCGGGAAGACGCACGTGATCGAAGCGAACCATGGGGGAGGTGTCCTGCTGTCTGCGGCGGTGTGTGCGGCGCTTGCGCTTTTCTGACGCGGATCGAAAACGAAACTCGTGTCTGAGTTTCTTCGGGCCTTCGGCGCGTCTCGGAGCACACGAATTTGCTCTGCGTGTGAACGCGACGTTTACTGGCGCGTCAGCATTCCCCGACGCGCGTCTCGCGCGCGACGGGGATGATGGCGACGCCGAGCGACGGCGTCGGGCAGGGGCTCTTCGGAGCCGAGTCCTCCACGCTGGGCGGCGCGGAGGATACCGTCGGGCGCGGATCGACGCATCGGCACAATGCCGACTCCGAAACCGACGACGACGAGGATGAGGAGCTGCGCCCGCCCCTGGACATCCCCCTGTTCGCGGTGGAGAAGGTCCTGGCGGTGCGCTCGCGAAGCAAGGACGCCGGCGGCGAGGTCCGACAGAGCTCGTCCACGAGCTCCCCCGCCGCGGGGGGCTCCGCGCGTGCCTCCAGCGACCCCTCGTCCGGCGCTTTCGCGGGCGAAGACGATGCATCGGGTGCCGCGGGACGAGCCCCACGCGCGCGCGAGGGTCGCCGCGAGTTCGTCGCCGCGGCGTGCACGTCCGAGGCGACCGCGCGTCCGGGCGATCCCCCCGCCACGCACGTGTTCCACGCCGCCGCGCACGCCTCCGAGGAGGGCACCAGGCACCACCTGTTGTTACGCGCGGAGCGCGTCGCGTCCGGTGCGTCGTCCGAGGGCGCCGGAACGACCGGCGCCGCATCCGGCGCGTCCGGCGGGTCCGATGCCCTAAACTCCGGCACGCGCGCGCTCCCCTGGTACGAGGGCGAGCATGCGCGCATAACCTCCCTGGAGTTCAGCCCTCCAACCTGCTCCCCGCGCGGCGACGGGCCTCTTTTGCTGTGCGGCACGCGCGGGGGCGGCGTGTACGTGATCCCCGCCGGCGCGGCGCTCGCGTTCGAGTCCGAATCCGAATCCGATGCATCCGCCGCGCCCGCCATCCGCGTGCTGTGCACCTCGGGCTCGCCGATCGTCTCGGCGCTCTGGTGGCGAAAGCACGAAAGCGCGTCTGTGGAAAACGCAAACGAACGTCGCGAAAAGGTGGACACATCGTCGCTAGTAGCGGTGGCGTGCGCGCGGAACGGCGAGATCCGGTTCTGGTCGGCGAGCGGCGCGCCTCTGTGCGCGGTGTTCGTGGGCGGCCGCGCGTCTTTCGCCGCCGCCGTGGACGCCGGGCCGGACCTCGGACAATTCCTGCTCATCTCCGGCGAGCGCGCCTCCGTGATGGCGGCCGAGGGGATCGCGGGCACATCGTCCCGGGGCTCCGACGCGTACGGCGAGGCAAACGCGCGAGAGGCGGACGCGCAGCCGAAGGCGCATTGGACGCTCGCGCTCGAGCGCGGCGGCGCCTCGCTCCCCGACGCCGCGGGCAGACGCGGTTTTTCCCCGACGCTCGTCGAGGGGCGGTTCGGGGCACCCCCCGCGTTCGAAGCCGGCGATTCGTTGTCAAGAGCCGTGCTCTCCGTGCACGTCGGGGCGCACGACGGGACCCGTCCGGATGGCGAAACAAACGCGCCGCCGCTTTCCTCGAGCCTGGTGGCTCGGCTGAGCGCGGCGGCGGAGACGCTCGCGCTGTTCCACCCCGCCAACGACCGCGACGCGATCGCGACGTACCGCGTACCGCCGGGCACGATCGCCGTGCGCGTCACGCGCAGGCTCATCTTCGCGCTGCACCGCCGGAGCGGGGGCCGAGCCAGGCTCTCCGCGCTGGCGCGCGAGGACGACGCGGCGAGTCGAGCACCGGAGGCGAAACGTTTTTCTTTTCACAAAAACGAAGACGAAAACGAAACGGCGCCGCCGCCGGGGAGCGTCCCCGGCGCGGCTTCCGGGGCGGGGGCGGGTGCGGGGGCGGGGGCGACGTATGTCAAACCCGTCTGGAGGTACCTCGAGATCGTTCCCGTCGTTCTGCAGGAGCTGACGCTGTCCGCGGGCGTGGGTCGGCCTTTAGCGCGCGCGCTGCTGCCGTGCGGGGACCGGCGCGGCGAGGACGAAGAATGGGTCGCCGCGTTCGAGGGGTGCGCGGTGGCGGCGCAGGGCGCGACGCTGGCGTGTCGCCCGGCGACGCCGTCCTCGGAGACGGTGGTGCGGGGGCTGCTGGGCACGGCTGAGGGCGCCGAGGCGGACGCGTTCGCGCGCGCGGCGCGGCGCGCCGCGGGAAAGGACGCGGCGCGGAGACGCGGAGACGCGGAGGACGTTTCGCGCGTGGTCGGTTCTTCGACGGCGTTTCGACCCGGCGGACCCGGGGACTTCCAAGCGGAGACCCTGCTGAGCGTGCTGGGCGTCGCGCGCGCGCGCCGAGCCGTGCTCTACGCCGAGGCGGTGGAGCGCGCCGCGAGCGTCGGGGACGTGTCCCGCGCGGCGCGGCTGGCGCCGAAGGCGGCGCCGAAGGCGGCGACGGCTATGTGCGTCGCGGCGTGCCTGGGCGAGTGGCGCGCCGCGGACGCGCTTGACCACCTGGACCACCTCGCGTCGACGAAAAAAAGCCTCGCGGAGCGCGCCGCCGAGGCGAACGAGAAACGAAACACGCGCGATGACGATGACGCGTCGATGTCGCGAACGGACTGGGACCGGGACCGGGACCGGGACCCGCGCGAGGACGACGATGAGGCTTGGTTGCGTCTGTGCTGCGCGGCGCACCTCGAGCTCTCGGCGTGGGCGGCGTCGGCGGCGGCGGCGGCGATCGGCGCCGCGGGGGAAATCGCGGAGGAACTCCCGGACGCCTCCGCGTCGTTCCCCTGGCCGTCCGGCGCGCTGTCGCCTCCGCTCGCCGCCGACGCGGCCGACGCGCTCGCGCGCTCGGCGGCGGAAGCCACGCCAGCGCATCGCTCGCTCGGGAGTCTGCAGGCGGCGGCGCGCGCGGCGAGGCGCGCCGCCGACGCCGCCGCGGGGATCACCGCGTTTGTCCGCGGGACCGTGTTTGCGTCGGCGCGCGGCGACGACGAAAAAACGAGGGCGGCGCGTCGTGACGCGGTGTCTTTGCTCCGCGTGACGCTGGCCGCGGGGTCCGCCGCGGACACGTTCCACCGCGGCGGCGATGCGATGCGGCGCTACGTGGCGTACGCCGCGGGGGCGGGGGCGCTCGGCGGGTCGATAAGGCTCGCCGAGGAGGACGAGGAGGAGGAGGAAGAAAAAAGCGCGGCGCGTTCGCCGTCGTCGGCTGCGCGCGCCGTTTTTACGGCGTCGAAAAGCGCGGCGCTTTCCGACGAGTCGAGACGCGCGATCGTCGCCGTGCTTCCCCTGATGCGCCCCGAGGAGACCGCTTTGCTCGCGGCGTCGGCGTCCGGGTTAGGGTTAGGCGGAGATGGCGCGGCGGAGATCCGCGTCGCCGCACTCCTCTCGTCTTTAGGTAAAGCGTCGCGAGCGCGCGGCGCGGCGGAGGCGCAGCAATCGCTCCTCGAGCGATTGCTCCGCGAGGGGCTCGAAGCCGGGACCGTCCGTCCGCAGTGGGCGATCGCGGCGACCGTGGGTTTCGAAAACGCCAGCGCCGCCGCCGTCGCGCTGGCGAGCGTCGGGGACTGGCTCGCCGCGACGAAGCATCGCCTCCGTGCCGTCGACGACGCGTTCGGAAAGGACCGAGCCGACTCCGCCGTCCAGGCGGCGCTCGCGTCGACGCTCGCCGACTACGCCTCGCGCGCGGAGACGGTGGCGGTGCGCGCCTCGGCGCTCGCCGCCGTCGCGCGCGCGTGGCGCGCGCGCGGCCTGAGACGCGAAGCGCTCGAGACGCTTCTGCTGGCGGACGCGGACGCCGTCGGCGCCGAGGCGCTCGCCGCGCTGCTGCGCGCTGGAAAAGGTGACGCCTCCGACGCGTCCGGCGGCGACGATTGCGTCGCGATTCAAGAGACGGTTCGTTCCGACGCCTTTCCGTTCTCGGCATCCTTCGCGCTGGAGGTGGCGTCGCTCCGCGTGCGCGCGGCGGCGCGCGGCGACGACGGCGACGAAGGCGGCGCGTCGGAGACGGAGGAGCTTTTGTCCGCCGCCGGCGAAGACGGACCCGGGTCGCGAAACCGCGAAACCGAGTCATCCCGGTGGTCAAAGGCGCGCGCCGCGCTGTGCGCGGACGAAGCCGCCTCCACGGCGGCGTATTTCTCCGCGCGCGAATTCGCCGCGCCAGAGATGCGCCGCGACGAGGACGGCGTCGCGTTCACGTGCGGACACGTCGTCTGTGATACGTCGTTGCGCGCGTCCGCTGCCGCGCTGGCGGACGCGTGGCGAGACGCGGGGTGCCCGATGTCTGGCGACCTCGTCGCCGCCGAGTACGCCAAGCGCCGCGTCGCGTTGGCGTGCCCGACGTGCGTCGGGGCCGCGGCGCGCGACGCGTTCGAGGCGTGATTGATGTGTGATTCAGAAGCGGTCTCGCTACTAGACTAGCAGGTGGATTTCAATAGACGATATCAGTTTCCGTAGCCACGATGTTCAGGCGGCTCTACCGAGGCTCACGTCGTCCGCTCTAAGGGTCTGAGGGACACACTAAGCGCCGTCGTACCTGCGGGCGATCCAGGCGTGCGCGGCGTCTACGTCCACGCCGGCGGCGGCGACGGCGGCTTCCGCATCCGCCTTGGCGTGGCCGCGCATCACCAGCTGCGCCACGGCGAGCGTCGCGGACGCGGGCGGGCGCGCGACGTGCCGTAAGCCGGAGACGCTGCCGGAGACGCTGCCGCTCCCGACGCCGCTCCCCGCGCGGGAGTGCGACCCGACAGCGGGAGACTCGTCGTCGTCAGCGTCCAGCGCTCCGCTCGCCAGCAGCGCGTCCACCGCAGAGGCGCCGCCCGCGCGCACCGCCGCCACCACCGCCGCGGCGGTACCCGCGCGGCTCCGTGTGCTCCGCTCGCTCCCGGCCGCAGACGCGGGCGCGCGCGGAAAGTTGGAGGAGGGCCGAGGGCCGTCGCGCCGACGCCGGGGCGCCGCCGCGTCGCCCCACGGGTCCTCGGGGTCCGGCCGCCGGGGCGCCGGCGGAGGCATGCCCGCGGCGGAGGCTCCCCCCCCGGGGTTGTCCCCGCGCTCGCGATCGTCCGCTCGCCCCTCCGCCAACATGCCGGTCACTTCCCAGCCCTTCACCTTCTCCTCTACCTTCTCCGAGTGGCGCATCTGCCCCGCCTCGCGCTCAAGCGCGGCGAGGCGGTCCGCGGTGAGCCGCCGCGACGAGTCTTGCGACGGCGCCGCGTTTGCCGGGTGTACGTCTAAACCCGCCGCGTTTTTTGCGCGCGACGCGTACCGCGCCGCGTCTGCTTCGTCTCCCGTCGCGTTGGCGCGCGCGACGCGCGCGCGGTGCTCCCACTCCGCTCGCGCGGCGGCGAGTTCTAAAGTGTGGTTCTCGCGCACAAACGCGAGCTCTCGCCTGTGCGCCTCTTCGGCGCGCGCGCGCACTCCGCGCTCGTCGCGCAGCTTCGCCGTCGCCTCCTCGGCGATTTTGGCTTGGCGCTCAAACTCGACGTGGAACTTCGCGGCTTGGGTTTTGAGCTCGAGCGCCGTCGCCTCGGCGGCGACGTCGCGGTCCGCCGCGTCCAGGCGGGACAAGTCACCGAAACCGCCGGTCTGCGTCGATTGTGCCTTCAGGCTCGAGCGACGCGCCGTCGCCTCGCGCGCCGCCTCGCGCGACGCGCGGCGCGACTCGTCGCGCGCCGCGTCGCGCGCCTGCCTCGTCGCCTCGAGTTCGCGCTGCAGTCGCTGCAGGTGCGCGCGGAACTTCTCGCTCTGCGCCGCCTCGCGCGGCGTCGGCCCCGAGGCCTCCAGCGCGTCCCGCGCCTCGCGCAGCGATACCGTCAAAGCCGCGTTCTGCTTTTTCAAGGCGTCGATCTGGTCCACCAAGCCGGCGGCGACGTCGCGGTCCAGCCGCGGCGGAGGCGCCGAAACCGGCGAGAAAAACGGATCCGTTTCTCGGTCCTCGTCTCGGTCCCGATCAAACGCTCGGGAAGATCCTTCCCTCGCGAACGCGCCTTCGACGCCATCGCGAGACCTCTGCCTCTCTTGTGTCTCGTCAGGCGGTAAAGAACAAGGCGCGTCCCCATCCGTGACACGTCCCGCCCACGCGGCGAAGCTCCGCGCCAACGCGCGCGCCGCGCCGCGCCGGCGGATGTGTTCGGCGGCGGCGCGCTTGCGTCGCGGCTCGGCGCACGCCAGGCGCCACCTCGCCGCCGCCCAGCCGAGCGTCGCGCGCGAGAGCTTATCGTGCGCGAAGAACAGCGAGCACCTGCTCGCGATGAGGTCCAACGCGTCCTGCCGCACGCCCGGGATCTTCCCGTCGCGCGCGGAGACGCTCAAAGCCCACAGAGCCGCCGTCGGCGCGCCGCGCGTGGCCACCACCTCATCGGGCATGCGCCCCGCGTCGGGGGGCAACGTGCGTGGGGCTTGTTTTTGATTTTTCGTTTCGTCGCCTTTTCGTGAGGTGTGCGACGAGGGCGTGGAAGAAACGAGGGAGCCCACGGAGGGCTCCTTCGCGGAATCGCCGCCTTTCGAGCGTTTCGGCGAACCACCGGTTTGCGCGGCGACGGCTTTTTTCGGTACGTCTTCTCGCGACAAAGCGCCTTCGGCCGCGACCGCCGCGGAGTCCTCCGAGAAGATGCTCGCGGCGTCGTCGACGCCGGCATCCGAGCCCGCGCGCTTCGCGGAGAGCGGAAAGGCGTCCTCCACCGAAGGCGCCTTCTCCCGCGCGGCATCGCGGGAGGCGCGCGCGTCCTGCGCCTCCGCCTGCCGGCCGGCGGCGACGCCCTTGGTGTACCCCAGGGACGCCGCCTTGAGCACCTTGCGCTCCATGCGCTCGCGCACGCCCGCCTCGGCGGCGTCCACCACGCGACGCATCTGCTCGGCCGAGAACGAGGCGCCCTCCTCGCTGCGACGTCGGGGGGAGAGGGACGGGGACGCGAAGAGAAGGTCAGAGTCGGGGGGGGGAGAGATGCATCATTCGGTCAGGAACGCTTCGGTCCGTTGCGGTCGTCGCGCCGCGTGACGCGGAGGCGCGTCTCGCTGGATTCGGCCTCGGGTGAGGTGTCGCGCCACGCACCTCAGCATGGCGGCGAGGTCATCTGGAAGCCACTGCGACGGCGCCTCGGACATCCTCGAGGTGGTGTCCGAAGCCGCGTCGCGAGCGGTTCGGAACGTGCCGGTCGTGGAGGACGGAGCGACGCTGGAGCCTCCTCGGGGGACCCCATCCCATCCGGCTCGCGTCTCTCTCGCGCTCCGCATGGCGACCCCCGACGGCGGTCGCCTGCCCGTGGCGCTCCCCGAGGTCCCAACCCGCGCGAACCTCGAGCGGCCGGGCCACGGAGGCGCGAGTTGTGGGAGTCAGGATGCCAATTCTTCGGCGTATCGCCCGCGGCTCCACTTTCGCTTTGAAACTCGAATCTGGGCACGAAGTTTTCACTCTCGGGCGCGCTCCGCCACCCCGGTCACACCCCGACTTTTCCGAAAACCGCTTGCCAAGATGGTGCGTGTCATTGACGTATCGTGACCGTCCAGCGCGTCTCCTGCAGTCTCAGCTCACTCAGTCTCGGTCACCGCACGCGCCTGCTGACACCCTCCGCCCGCTTCTTTTCCGCCCTCGTCGCTGCAGATGATCAAGGTGAAGACCCTGACGGGCAAGGAAATCGAGATCGACATCGAGCCCAGCGACTCCATCGAGCGAATCAAGGAGCGCCTCGAGGAAAAGGAGGGCATCCCCCCTGTTCAGCAGCGGTACGTCTCGAGGCTCCCCGTGACCCGACCCCCGCGCGTCTCGCCGGATCCTCAACAAATAACTTCCTGCTCTCCACGAATCTTCGTCGCCCTCGACTCACGTCTCCCTCCCCCTCTCCGCCTCCAGATTGATCTTCGGCGGGAAGCAGATGAACGACGACCGGACCGCGAAGGACTACAACATAGAGGGCGGTTCGGTGCTTCACCTGGTGCTGGCGCTGCGCGGAGGTCGCTAGGACCACCCGCGGGGCATCGAGAGGAGGAAGAGCGACGCGACGCCGTGTAAAACGATTCGTGAAACCGATCAAAGTGCGTAATCATCAGGGCTCCCACACACATTCGCCAGTTCCCCCCGCGCGCGGAGCATCCAGATGGGTCTTGCAGCGCGCGGGGAGACATCGTGGTGGCTCGCCGCGACGGCCACCGTGGTCGTGGGAGTCGCCGCGGGCGTCTACCTCGCGCGCCTCGCGTCTCGGTCCTCGGGGGCCGTCGAGGACGCCCGCCCTTCGAGCGAGTCCCGGAAAAACGCTCCGAGCAAATCTCGCGACGCGCGCGTTCGGCACGTCTCCGTTCTGGGTAAGCACGCGGCGTCCGAGGACCCGGGCTCGCCGACGACCGCGGGAAAGGACGAAGAGGACGCGACCGCGGCGACGACCGCGCCGCGGGTGGGGCGAGGCGTCGGGGCGAGGGGCGCGGGGTTGGCCACCACCAACCTCCATCCGAAAGCGAAAAAGCCGAGACGACCGAAATGATTATTTATCATCATAGACGAGACGCGGACAAGCGCGGACGCGCGCGAACGGACGCGCGCGAACAGAGATGAGATGACGTCTCGTGTTACATCACCGCCGCGTCGCGTCGCCTCTCGACGCGCGTCGTCGAACCCTCTCCTATACGTAGCGCCTATGTTGAAGCTCTTTCGTTCTCGTCGACCGTCGCGACCCGCCGCCGCGCCGTCGTCTCTCAGCGCGCGCGCCGCTCACTCCTTGAAGAACATGTACCGCAGGATGATTTCCTCGGCGCCGATCACGGGCTGCGCGAGCGTGTCCTGCACGGTCTTGACGGTCCCGCGCGGGCACTGCACGTTGATCATGTACTGGTGCGAGTCCGCGAAGCCCTTGATCTCGTACGCGTTCTGCACCAAGCCGCGGTCGGTGACCTCAAACTCCGTGGCGCCCCCGTTCTCGAACATGGAGCGGAGCTTGTCCACCTCCGCCGCGCGGACGGCGTCCTCCACGCCGGGCTTCATCAGGAACACAGCCTCGTAGCGCGAGGGCGCGGCGGCGTCCTTGACCGCGGCCACGGTCTGCAGCGAGCGGCGGCCGACCGGCGCGCGAGCGGAGACGCGACCTGTCGATCGTGATGGTTTTTCGGGTGTTTTCGAGCGAGGAACCAGTCGGGAGAAACGGGAAACCGGCGCGAGGAGAAGAGGATCGTCAGCGGACGGCGGAGGCGAGCGCGCGGGCTGGGGGTGCGCGGTCGCGGGGCGCGCCGGAGAAGGGCGAGGCGAGAAGACCACCGACGCGTGCGCGTTGGGCGAAGCGCGGGCGCTCCGCGCGCTCCGCGCGCGTGGCCTGGGCCGCGAAGGAGGCGAGGTCGGGTGACGTCGCCCTTCTCGACCCTCTTCTTTTCGCTCCGAATCAGGCTCGCGCTCCTCAGACGCGGGAGGGGGCGGGGAAGATCACGCACCACGGGACGCCGCCCGGAAGGACGCGGCGGGGGCCGCGACCTTAGCACTCATCGTGAAGGTAGCCATTTTGTTTCAGGTAGCGACCGAGCGTGGCGCGGCTGCAAAGAATGACGCGCGGCGGAGGCGCGCTCGAGTAAAAAGCACACCTTTCCGCCGCCGGATAAGGCAAGTGAAGACGACCGAACTCCAGAACGACGGTTCGTTCGCGCCATACAACTTTTCAGGGTTTAGGGTTGGTGAATGGGGCTTGATCGCGCGTCGGGAAAGTTTCGCCTTTGGAAATTCGCGTCTCGGTTTCGCCGACCGGTCGCCTCCTTTCGCCCCTAGAGTCAGATCGGGCGATCAGAGCAATGTTGCTTTTTCTCACCCACTTGTGCACAGGCTTCTGCTGGCCGAACCGGCGCCGTCAGAGGGTCGAGGCGCGTCGAGGCACGACACGCCCGGTTCGTGCGATACAGAGCGAGGGTCCGGGCTCGACGTTCGCGGAGCGTCGAGGTTGAACCACCGTCGGCGGGGATGGCGGCGCTCGCCCCCGCTCAGGCGGCCAGGGCGCTCGGGGTGGACAATCACCCCACCCAATGGTGGACCCGCCCGCAGCCGTCGCGATGGCACGCGGGATTCCTCCGCGGCGTCGGAGGTGGCGGTCTGCGCGCGCCGATCCCCGCGAGCGCGCGACGCGGATCGGATCGTTCCGCGCGCTTTCGCCGCGAAGCCTCCGCGTCCGCGTGGTCGTCCGCGCCCGCGCTCGGCGCGCGCGCGCTCGGCGCGCGCGTCCCCACCGACGCGAGGACGGTTACCCTAAGCCCGTCGCGGGCTTCAGGATCCGCGCGCGCGCGCCTCGCCGCGGCCGCGGCGTTCGCTCGCGCCGGCTCCGGGAGCCGGCGCGTGCACTGCCGCGCAAGGCGCTCGAAGATCCCCGACGACGTCGGGTTCAACTACGACGACTTCGACGACTTCGTGGGCACGGGCACGCCGGACTCGGTGAAGAAAGCCAGAAAAGCCAAAAAAGAAGCGCTGGAGGAACCGTCCGTCGAGTGGCATATGGAGGATCCGCCCCCCGACCCGACCGGGCCTCTGCCGGACATCCTCTCCTTCGCCTCGCCGATGGTGCCGGGGAACAGGATCGAGGAGGCCAAGGCTCTGCAGCTGCAGCGCGCGTGGGCGCGCGCGACGTGGGCGGAGCTCGGCGAGTTTCCCGACCGCGACTCGATGGTCGGAAAGTTTTCCACGGCGCAAACCCCGTGGGACGAGTCGCCTCCCGAGATTCGAAAGATGAACGAGGAGGAGTACGGGAAGCTGCTCGCGAAGTACCTGGATACCGTCGCGAGGGCGGAGGACACGTACCCCGAGGTGCTGAAGCGCGAGCCGCGGATGGACCCGCAGCGCCTGCGCGAGAAGTTCGGGATGCGGCCGAAGGTGGACGGCAAGATGTCGTACCCCGAGCTGATGGAAAACCTCACTGCGGGGACCGTGGGGCGCCTGCTGCAGTACGACAACGGGAACACCGTGATCGTGGAGATGGCCGTCCCGGGCACGGAGCTCCAGGGCCCGGGGAAAAAGCAGAGGTTCGAGTGCAAGATCCCGGGAGACATCCAGTGGGACATCACGAAACTCGCGTACATGAATAAGAAAGGACGGATTCTGCCCGAGGAGGTGGGCCGACCGGACCTGAACAGGACCGCGCTGTCGCAGTTCATGCACCTGGAGACCGGGAACGAAGCGCTGTGGGCGATGTTGCCCACGGTGGCGCCGTTCCCGATGATGCTGCTGATCCTCGCGGTTTTCGGGCCCAACGCGGAGGCGGAGAGCGGGAGGAAGGTGCGGCGGAAAAAACCGTTCCCGGGCGTCGCGTGGCTGGACAAGCACGTGTTCAAGGGCAAGCTCTCGAAGAAAGCTCCCAAGGCGGACATGATGGAGGAGTTCGGGAAGTCCAAGGCGAAGATGATCGGCGGCAAGGACCACGAGAAGGCGGGCAAGTTTCAGACGCTGACCTTTGAAGACGTCGCCGGCGTGGACGACATCGTCGCCGAGTTCCGCACGATCATCGCCACCATGCGGCAGTTCAAGGAGTTCCAGGAGACGCAAAAACCCCCGGACAACAAGCTGAAGGAGATTTGGGACAAGGAAGTGGAGAAGCGCAAGAAGTTGCTGGACACGAGCGCGCTGCGTGTAGGACCCATGGACAAGGACTGGAAAGAAAAAGCGGCGGCTCGGGTTCCCAAGCCTGACGAGAAAAACTTTTTGGACCCCAACTACCGCCGTCCGCGCGAGACGCGCTTCGAGACGATGGACGACGCGCGGCGCGAGGCGCTGGGCGCGAACTCCATCACGTCCGCTCTCAAGGCGCAGGACATCGACAAGGCGCGCGCGAAGCTGTCCATTCCCAAGGGCGTGCTCTTCGAGGGACCGCCCGGGACTGGGAAGACGCTCCTCGCTAAAGCCGTCGCCGGCGAAGCCGGCGTACCCTTCTTCTACGCAAACGGCTCGGAGTTTGTGGAGATGTTCGTGGGCGTCGCCGCTAAGCGCGTGCGCGACTTATTCAAGCGCGCGCGAGAGGTGAGCCCTTCCATCATCTTCATCGACGAGATGGACACCATCGGTCGCTCGCGCGCGCTGTACAACAACCGCGACAGCGCGACGCTCGAGCGCGAGGCTGGCTTGATGCAGCTGCTCATCGAGCTCGACGGATTCGACACCAAAGCCGGCGCCGGCCAGGAACAGGAGATGGTGCTGGTGATGGGCGCCACGAACCTGTCGTCGCAGCTCGACCCCGCGTTGCTGCGTTCCGGTCGGTTCGAGCGGTCGTTCCACATCGGCGTCCCGAAGCGCCACAAGGACCGCCTGGACATTCTCAAGGTGCATGCGCGGAAGCTGAACGTCTCGAAAGCCGGGAACGACAAGTACGCCGAAGACGCGCTCCTGAACCGCACCGCCGAGCTCACGGACGGGTACAGCGGCGCGTCTCTGGCGGCGCTGATGAACGAGGCGGCGATTCTCTCCGTTCGCGCGGACCGGGAGGAGATCACCCTCGCGGACGTGGAGAAGGTGATCGAGCGGAACCTCGTGGGCGTGTCCTCGGCGCCCATGGAGGACGGCTGGGGCAAGGACCACCGCGCGATGGTCGAGGCGGGCCGCGCCGTGCTGTGGTCGTCCAAGCAGAGCATGAACTACTGCTCGGAGGTGCTCCGCGTGACCATCAAGCCTTACGGCGATCAGATGTCCGGCGTGATGCTCATGCCCGAGCGCTCGGACGCGGGCAAGACGACGCACTTCACCGGCGAGGAGCGCGCGGACACGCTGGACGACTTCATCGACGGGCTCGCGATGTTGCTCGCGGGGCGGTGCGTGGAGACGGTGTTCTTCGGGCCGCAGGGGGTCTCCGTCCAAACCAAGGGCGACCTGGTGGCCGCCGCCGACGTCGCGTACGATATCGTCACCGCCAGCGGGCAGTACCCCGACCAGGCGGGCGGGTTCACGCCGTTCTGGCCGGAGGAGCTCATCGAGCACTTCCAGATCCCCAAGCGCGACATGGAGGCGGGCGTGTACGACCTGATGGTCCGCGCGCACATCCGCGCCGAGGAGTACGTCAACTACTACAAGCCCGTGATCCTGCAGGTGGCGTCCGAGCTGCTGGCGCACGGCTCGCTCTACGGATCGCACGTGCGCGACCTCGTGGACGACCACGAGGTGCGCATGAAGATGGCCAAGGACGCCGAGCTTGCGCAGGCGGAGACGCGCGCCAAGCAGGAGGAGGAGCGCCTGCGCGCCGAGGCGGCGCAGGCGCGCGAGGAGGAGGCCAGGAGGGAGGCGGAGGCGAGGATGGCGGAGGAGGCTGCGCAATCCGCGCGCGCCGTCGAGGATGAAGGCGTCGCCGGCGCCATCGACGTCGAGGCGTCGGAGGCGCCGCTCTCCGAGGACCCGTTCGGAACCGCCGCCGAGGCGGAGCTCGCGCGGATGGAGGCGGAGGAGGCTCAGGCGCGCGCGGAGGCTGAGGAAGCGGAGGCCAGGGCCAAGGCTGAGGCGGAAGAAGCCGAGGCGAGGGCCAAGGCTGAGGCTGAGGCGGAAGAAGCCGAGGCGAGGGCCAAGGCTGAGGCTGAGGCGGAGGCGGAAAAGGCCCGGGCGGAAGCCGAAGCCGAGAAGGCCCGGGCGGAAGCCGAAGCCGAGAAGGCTCGGGCGGAAGCCGAAGCCGAGGCGAGAGCCCAGGCTGACGCCGAGGCTGAAGCCGCGGCGCAAGCCGCGGCTGCCGCGATGGACCAGGAGGCGTACCGCGGCAAACTCGGTCGCGCGCTGAGAACCGTGGGCCTGAGCGGCGACGCTTTCATGACGAGGAACGAGCCCGACGTCGCGGAGGATGCCGCGGCGGAGCTGCCCCTTCCGGGCACGCCGCCGCAGATGCTCGCGGCGGACGCCGATGAGGCGGCGGCCATGGACCAGGCGGATGCGAAGCGCGCGGGGTCGCTGGCCAAGGAGGCTGGGCTCAAGGCGAAGAAGGCGAAGAAGGCGAAGAAGGAGAAGAAGGAGAAGAAGCAAGCCAAGGACGCGAAGGCGAAGAATGAGAAGAGCGACCCCTTCGGCGAAGCGGCGGCGGCGATGAAGTCGGCGGCGGCGCAGGCGCAGGCGGTGACGGACGCGGAGACCGCGGCGCGCGAGGCGACCCGGAAGCGCGCGGAGGACGACGACTCCGAGGATAAGCAGAGGCTGAGGCGGGCGCTCAGGACGTGAGGGAGGGGCTCGCCGGCTGCCCGAAGGTAGTCTATCATCTTTTGTGACGAGCGCTACCAATATATTTGCCGTTTCTGCCTGGACGCCTTCTGTCGCCTTCGAATGAAAACGTCTGATGTCACTCAGATCTGCCACAACGTCGGGGCGCCTCCGTGCTCCGACCATGTCGAGCATCAGGGTCTACGGCGTCGTCTTCGGGGTCGTCGCGCTCGCCGCGGCGTGCGCGTACTCGTACATGCGTTGCGCGGAAAGGGAGAGGCGGAGAGCGGCGAACGGCGAGCAGACTTACTGGCACCCGAGCCTCGTCGGACGACCCGCAGGCGTCCCCGACCACGTCGACCCGAACAGCCTCGCGGTGTTCGGTGGCGGGCCTCAGCAGCCCTACCCGCCGCAGGGATACGCGCAGCAACCCTACCCTCCGCACCAGCCTCCGCAACCGCAGCAGAATTTCGTCGCCACGGGAGTTCCCGTGCAGTCGCAGTACCCGCGAATCTAGCTAGAGTCACCCGCGAGCCTCGGCCGGTCCGAAGCGCCAATCATTCACGCATCCCTTCTTTTCCCGGCGAAGACGCGCGCCGCGTTCGAGAGGGAACGCGTCGAGGCGCGAACCGCGCGCGCGATGCTGAAATAGTCTAATTAGAATTCACAAACGCGAACTGAATACTCGTACAACGACCTCCCGCGGACGACGCCCGATCCTCTCGCCTCTTCTTCCGGAGACCCCCTCCGGAGATTTCTCTCCGCGCGCGCGCCGCGGCGAGACTGAATCAGAAATCACAGGATGAGGTTCGCCTCGAGGTCAAACAGACTCGTGCCGACGATCTTGCACTTGCGGATCTGCCCCATCTCGAGCCCCGCCATCCCGGACCCAGCCTTCGGCTCCGCGATGAACACGATGGGGTCGATGTCGGGCGCCTCCAGCGAGGTCCGCCCGACCCACGCGTCAAACTCTTCGTTGAAGCCGTCCACGATGACGTCCACCTCGCTCCCCACGCGCGACTCGGCGAAATCCTCCGAGATTTGCTGCTGCTGCGCGATGAGCTGGTCGCGCCGCAAGTCGCGCACAGCCTGCTCCACCTGGTCGGGGTACTCCGCCGCGGGCGTGCCGTCCTCCTCGGAGTACGCGAACGCGCCCAGCCGCTCGAACTTGAACTCGCGGGCGAAACGCATTAAGTCCTCGTGCTCCGCCTCCGTCTCGCCGGGGAAGCCGCTTATGAACGTCGTGCGCAGCGCCAGCCCCGGGATGCGTTCGCGCAGCTTGTAAAGCAAATCCTCGGTGTGCTGCCGGGGCGGGCGGTTCATGCGCAGCAGCGAGAGGTTGGTGATGTGCTGCAGCGGGATGTCGATGTACTTCGCCACCTGCGGGATGTCCGCGATGGCGTCGATGAGCTCCTCGGAGAAGTACGACGGGTACGCGTACAGGATGCGGATCATCTCGACGCCGTCGACGTCGGCGAGCGCCTCTAGGAGCTCCGCGAGACCCCTCCCGTCGGACGCCTTCAGGTCCATCCCCCACTGGTTGGTGTCCTCCGCGATCAAACACAGCTCGCGCGCGCCCGTCTGCGCAAGCGCCTTGGCCTCCTCCACCACACTATCCCACGGCTTTGAGCGGAACTTGCCGCGGAACCCGGGGATGGCGCAGAACGTGCACTTGTGGTCGCAGCCCTCGGCGACGCGCAGGTACGCGTAGTGCTCCGGCGTCAGGCGCTTGCGCAGCTGCTCGGGGCGGAAGGGGGGGCTCGCCGTGCCCACGCGCACGCGGCCCCGCCGCGCGCTCGCGTCCACCGGTTCGGTGGACACGCCCAGCGCGCTGCCCAGCGCACCGGGGAGATTTTTGTACTCCTCGAAGCCCATGACGACGTCCACCTCGGGCATCTCCGCGGCGAGCTCATCCGCGTACCTCTGCGCGAGGCAGCCGGTGACGATGATCTTCTTCTTCCCGCCGGAAGCTTCGGTGTCAGCCTTGAGCGCGGCGGCGGCGAGGATCGCATCCACGGACTCGTTCTTGGCGTCCTCCACGAAGCCGCACGTGTTGACGATCACGGCATCCGCTTCGTCGTGGTCGTCCACCACGTCGAACCCGTTGGCGAACAGGTCCCCGAGCATCACCTCGCCGTCCACGGTGTTCTTGGGGCAGCCCAGGCTCACCATGGATACTTTCGCGCGCTTCGTCTCGCCCGCCTCGCCGGTCGGCGCGTCGCTGCCGGGCGGCTCGGCGATGGAGGCGCGCGGCGAGGGAAATCCGACGCGTCCGGCGCGACGATTGACGGCGGCGGCGTGGATTCTGCTGCCGAGCCCCTTTTTCCCGGGGGCGCGAGGCGCGCCGGCCAGGGCGGCGCGCGCGCCGAGGGAGGAGGCGGCAGACATGGCGTTAGTCCCGGACCGACGAGGAAAGGATGTCGGGGCGTGCGATGCGGACGCGCGCTGGGGCTGTGCGCGGAACCGGGCGCCCACCTTTCGGATAAAGTGACGTGTGCTTTGCGAAAAAGCGCAATTCTTACAAGGTGTACTATTCTTGAGTCATGAACGGTCGATCCGCCGCGGTGCCTTCGCGCGCAGTCGGCAGCCACGACCGAAACGAACGGAGAAAACTGTGGTGTCGGACGGCCCGACACCCGAGACACACTCTTCTTCGCGCCGCATGCTGGCTCGCCCGTACGTCGAGTGCGAGCCTTCGCGCGAGGCGATGCACCGCGACCGCCGTGGCGTGCGTGGCATCGCCCGAAACCCCTGCCGGGGTGTCGAAACGGGCTGTGGCGAGCGGTGTCGAGGGTGTGCACCACGGTGTGGTTCTGCTGCACCGACTGGGACGAGTACGTGGACGAGCCCGAAGCCGCTCGCGCTTTGCGCTCCGAGCGCCTCGCCGCGAGCGAGGAGGCGTCCGACGCCGCGTTGCAACGGCTGCGCGACCGAGCCGCCGCGCGAGAGGAGGTGGCGCGACGCATCGCCGCGATGTCTGACGACGACGCGAGGACGCAGACGAGGAGGAAAAAGAACGAGAGTCGTGGCGAACGAGACGAGTCCGCGGCGTTGGTGACAGAAAGACACCGCTACGATGACATACAATAAAGGGATGGCTCTGTCTTTCATCTCACAGGCCGTATCGATGACCGCGTGAAGCCCACCGTGGCTGCGATCCGCGAGTCGTGCGAGCACGCGACCCACTGATGAGAACGCAGAGAGTAGCAGCCGACGCTCGCCGGCGAGGATCGTGGTGACTACGTTCACTTTTCGCACTTGCACTTCTTCACCTTCTGGCCGCACCCGCCCGGACACGGGTCGTTCGGCTTGGCTTTCTTCTCCGACTTGGCCGTGGGCCCCTGCTGCTTGACGAGCGGCTTGAACCCCCGCTCCTTATGCACGTAAAACTCGTGGTCCGCGGGGTCGAGCGAGATGGTTTGCTTCGCCAGTCCGTTCGCCACCGTGCCCTTCCCGCCGTCGAAGCGCTCGTAGCAGTTCTCGCAAATGTCGTGGTTCGGGCACTTTCGACACCGGTACCTGTACCCGATGAGGGGCGTCGCACCGCACCCGTCGCAGGTGATGCCCTGGTGTTCCCCGAAATGCGTGGCGCGTTGTTCCTGCGCGTGCGCGGAGTCATATCAGACGTGGGACGAAGAGACGGGTCAGTTCTGAAGCGTTCACGTTCGCGAGTCGTCTCGGTGCGTCCCGAGACGCGCGCGTTGTCAAAATCCGAATGGCACCCGAAGGCGCTCGGGCTCGTCCGTCGCATCGATCGCGTCGCGTCCTCACCTCCTGTCGCTTCTGCTCAGCCTGCATCGCGGCTACCTTGGCCGCGATCTCCGCGCGCTTCGCCGCCTTCGCGGCGTCGTCCATGATCGTCGAGCGTGTGGGTTAGTGCGGGGTCGGCGTCGTGCGCGCCTCGCAGTGAAGACGGTTAGGGCAAACTCGTCGTGTCTCGTCCGCCTCAGGGCGGCGGCAAAGGCGTCGCAGCGGAAAAAGCGTCTCGGAACGTCCGTGTCGACACTCCTCCCGCGCGGGGTCCTCGGGGCATGGCGCCCGACGGGACCCCGAACGCGGGCGGGCGCGACGCCGAGCACGCCGCTCGCCGCACGTCGTCGTGCGCGTTCGCCGACAACGTCGCGGCGGCGGCGATGCGCGCGTACGACGCGGTGCTCGCGCATCTCGCCCACCTCGACCCGTCGCGCCCGACCGAGCGGGGACAGACGGTGCTCGCGGCGGTGGTGGCTCGCGACGCGCGGTGCGACCCCCCGCGGCTCCGCGTGGTGTCGCTCGGCGCGGGGACCAAGTTCCTGCGCGCGGCGGACATAGACGCGGACGCGCGGAGCGGGACGAAGGTCAGGGACTGCCACGCCGAGGTGCTGGCGCGGCGGGGGCTGAAGCGTTTTCTCTACGCGCAGATTCGCGCGGCGCGGCGTCGCGAGAAGTCATCCTCCGCGGCGTTCTCCGCGAACCTCGCCGACGAAGAAGAGTGGCTCGTTTTAGACCCAGTGTTTCACGAACCCGTCGTGTTCGAGACGGACCTGACCGATCGCCGCGCGGATGGATGGAGGGTCTCCGACGTAGTTTCGTTCCACCTGTACGTGTCGTCGGCGCCGTGCGGCAACGCGACGGTGAAAAAGTGGGCGCGGGGCTTAAAGGAGACCTTCGACGACTCGCTCGGCCCGTTCGAACTCCCTCGCCACGGCGAGAACGAGCACGACAAGAAAAACAACTCGTTCGGGTCCGTGTCTCAGGGTCAACTCGCGTTCCTGTGGAAACGAGACAACTCGGACCCGTGTGAGTCAGAAAAAACCGAGACGGAGTTCGAAAGCGCCGCCGTCCCCGTCCCCGGAAGAGACGACTCGGAGGAAAAAAACGCGAAAACATCCGACGCGGTTCCTCCCGGGACGTCCACGCGCGGTCGCTTGCTGACGTGCAGCGATAAGCTCGCGGTGTGGTCGTGCGTCGGCGCGCAAGGCGCGCTTCTACTCCAACGCGGGTTCCTGGCCGAGCCCGTGCGCTTCGCGTCCGTCACCATCGGGCGCAAGTTCAACCGCGCCGTCGGCCGCCGCGCGCTGTGCTGCCGCATGCGCCGGTTCGCCGTCCCCAAACGTTTCGCCGCCCTCGAGAACAGAAAACGTTTCGCGCTCAAAGACGAAAGCGGCGAGAAACCAGACCGGACGGACCGAAAGCGGCTCGTTCGTTTAAACGAACCCGGAACCGACTTTGTTCACCCGACTTTGCTGTGCACGGCGACGCCCTTCGACGCGGGGCGGTACGCGGAGGGCGAGGGCGCCGACTTCGGAAGCGCCGACGCCATAGTCGCGTGGCTCGGCGACGACGCCGGCGGCGACGGCCTTTTTTTCGGCGCGCTCGCCGCCGCCGCGGAGCTCCTGAACGGGCGGACCGGGGAGAGGGTTCCGGTTCCGAACGTTCCGCCGCGAGAAGAAGAAGAAGGCTCGCGGAGAGGTGAAAAAAAAAACCAGAGGGATCCCGCGAGCGGCGTAGAATGTTTCATGTCGGGCGTCTCGCGCGCCGCGCTGGCGGCGGCGCACGCCGCGTGCGACGGCTCGGCGCCGAGCGTCGCCGAAGGGGCGCTCACCCCGGACGCCGGAGGCTCGGCGTACGCGGCGCGCAAGGCCGAGGCGGGCGCGACGAGCGGGTACGCCGAGGCGAAGCGCGAGGCGCTGTCGCAGCCGGGGCTATGGAGCTTGTCCGCGCCGCACCGACACGCGTCGACGACGCCAACGCAAACGGGACGAACGTGATGAACGCCGGCTTTGTTTTATTATTGCGGTTTCTGATGTGCCGGAAATGCCGTCATGAGACTGTTTGCCCATATAGTAGACTACAAGATGAAACACGCACTACTACGCTGTACACGGTAAACACCTTCATTTCCAAGACACCCGCCACAAGACGACGCGTCGTCCTCCGCGTCCAGCGCAGGCACCGTCGCTTCGTCGCCTTCTCTCGACGGCTCGCGCCCGCGTCGCGCGTGCTCCCGCGTCCCGTCTCGGCGCGTTCTCGGTCGTGCTCGCGAGTCGTGAGCGTTCGGCCGGTTTCGGCATCTCGGGTCCGCCCGTCCGCGGGAAGCGGTAGGTCCGGAAGGTCCGACTCGACGCGCCCTCGTCCGCGCCGCTATGGCGAACGTGGTCACGATGTTCGGCCGGTCCACGCGCACGGAGACGACGACGACGACCGCGAAGACGTCCACGCTCAGCTCCACGGGCGCGTTCGCCAACGGTTTCCGCGCGTTCGCGGGGGATTCCAACAAACTCCCGCCCGCCAACGAGACCCCCGTCGAGACGGCGGCGCGCAAGGCGCTCGTCAAGGCGGTGGTCAAGCACGCGGTGCGCTGCGTTGAGGTGCAGGAGATGGAACGCAAGGCGCTCATCATCCAGAAATACTGGAGGAGCTTCGCCGCCAACAGGGAGCTCAGGCGGAGGCGGTGGGCGCTGCGACGCGCGCGCGCCGTCGCCGGCGCCGTCGCCGCGGCGACCCGACTGCCCCGCAACATCGTCAAAGCCTTCGGCGCTCTGCTCTGGTCCTTCTTCCTCTCCTTCCGCGTCGTGCGCGCGCTCGCGTGGCTCGCCGTGCGCCTGCCGCGCTCGCTCGTGCGGGCCACGTACAGCTGGGAAGGCGCCGCGGGGACCGCCGTCGCCGCGTACCTCGCCGCCACGCGAAGGCACCCAGACGCCGTGTTCCTGTACAACTTCCAGGATTTCCTGACGCTCTACGTCGTCGCGTTCGTGGCGCTGGACGTCTACGCGCCGAAGGTGCTCGGCCCCGCGCTCCGCGCGAACGGCGCGGCGCGTAGACACGCGCGGCTCGGGCTCCAAACGGTGGGCCTCTTCGCGGCGTCCAAGTGCGAGCCCCCCGTGGAGAAGAAGGCGCACCGCGCGATGCTTCGCGTCGGGATCCTCGACGCGATGCCGGTGAAGACGGTGATCCTGTCCCCGGTCCGCGCTCCCCCGCTGGTGGTCCCCACGAAGCGCTCGAAGGACCCCGAGCTGCTCAAGGCGGTCGCGGAGGCGAACCAGGCTGCGAGGGAGAGCAGCCGCTTCGCGGACGAGGCGGCGACGCAGGCGGACGAGCTTGAGGAGAAGCTTAACGCGCTGGCGACGTCCATGGAGGTGCACGTCATGAACAAGCTCGAGGGGAGGCTGCGCGCGATCAGCGACGTGTCCGAGGCGCAGTACGAGGCTGCGAAGGCGATGATGTCGGGCGCGGGCGGGCCCGCCGTGAACACCGCCATCGTCGACGAGCGCATCGACAAGCGGTTCGAGGACATGGAGGCGATGCTCCGCGAGGCGCGCGACGAGGGAAGAGCCGAGGGGTTCCGGGAGATTGAGCGGATGCGGCGGCAATCCGGCGAGCTCGACGACGACGAGCGCGAGGCGTTGCGGCGGGGCATGGAGAAGGGCTTGATCAAGGGGGTCGAGCTCGAGAGGGAACGCCGGCGCAAGAAGAGCGTCAAGTACAAGATCAAGTCCGCGCTCGGGATCAAGAGCGCCAAGACGAAGCGCGACGCAGAGAAGCAACAGCTGGAGGAGTTGAAGGGGGCCATCCTAAACAGGGACTTTTCGCCCCCGCCGACGCGGCACGCGAGGATGGCGTCGATGTAGGTAATACCTACGTAGTCTAAATACGATACTGTAGTACATACTGTAGTAAATGGAGAAGAGAGGATGTCAGACTACTTCTTCTTCTTGGGCGCTGCCTTCTTCGCCGCGGCTTTCCTCGCGGGCTTCGCCGCCGCCGCGGCTTTGTTCCGCGCCTTCACCGGGGGCGCCTTCTTCGCCTTTTTCGGCGGCGGCGCGGCGGGCGCGGCGGCGCCGCGCTTTTTCTTCGCCGGCTTCGCCTCCGCCTCCGATGCGTCGTCGCCCGCTTTGCCCTTCTTCTGCAGCGCCGGGACGAACGCGGTGGTGCGCCCGCCCACGGTGATGAACTCGATGCGCGACCCGTTCACGGACCCGGCGACTTTGCCCCACCGGCGGTGGAAGAGCCAGTCCTCCGGGAACGCGTCGGCGTCGGCGTTGGCCTCGACGGATCTCCTGACGACGTTTCCCATCTCGGTTCGGATGCGCTCCAGCTGCGCGCGCGACAGCTGCTTGGCTGGCGTCTCGGGGTGCACGCGCGCCTGGTACAGAACCTCGTCCGCGATCCAGTTGCCCACCCCGGCGGCGATCTTCTGGTCCAGCAGCGCGGCTTTGATCGGCGCGGCGCGTTTGGCGTACGCGGCGACGAACGCGTCGGCGTTCGGCATCGCGAGCAGGGGATCGAACCCGAGCTGGCTGATCGGGGGCGAGGTCCGGACGTCGCCGCGCACGAGGCGCACTTTCCCGAACCGTCGCGGGTCCGTGTACGCCAGAGCCACCCCGGAGTCGAACTCGACCACCAGCTTCGCGAAGCGCGGCGGCCACGAAGTCGTGTCCACCTCGAAGCTCTTGTACTTCATCGCGCCCTCGCCTCGGACGGACATCGCGCCGGTCATGCCGAAGTGGAACACAGGCGACGCGTCCGTGAAGGAAGGCTTCGCTTTTTTGCCGTGCTTGCCTTGCTTCACCCCCAGTTCCCACCACATGTGCTTTCCCAGCCGCCGCGCCGAGACCAAGGTCTTGCCCATGAGGGCGGATCGGAACGCAGCAGCCGTGGTCCCTTCGAAGATCTTCTCGTCGAACGTGCCGTCTTCGAGGAACGCCACGGACGTCACGGTCGCGCCGAGGCAGTGCGCCTCGCAGAGCGCGCGCGCCGATTCAACCTCGGGAAGCTCAGGCATGGTCCCAGGCGCGCGCGCACGCCGCGCGACGCGAGAAGTGGCGCGCGTCACGCGAAGCGCGAAAAGGTGACACGTCGACACGTCGACACGTCGTTTTCGGATACGAAAAACGAAATAACAACGCGGAGCCCTCTCCGCGTCGCTACGCGCGACTTTCACAACGTTTCCATCCACCCCTCCAGCGCCCGCGCCCCCCCCTCCCACCTCGTGTCCAGCATCACGTCGTGCGCCGTGCGCTCCAGCACGACCAAATCCGCGTTCCCCCAAACGGCGGTTTCGCGCAGGCCCTCGACGTCGACGACGAAATCGTCCTCGCCGCCGACGACGAAAACGCGCATATCTTCTGGAGGTTTCGGGATGGGCAACGACGCGTTCATGGCCTTGAGGTCCAGCAAACGCACGTTGCAGCTGTTGGCGATGGAGCCCATGTGCTTCACGAGCGTGGGCTCGGGCAAATCAAGGGAAAAGAAACACTCGCGGCACAATTGCGCGTTCGTCTTGAACGCGGCGGCGATGAACGCGTACGTGATTTTCAAACTGGCGAGCGGCGCGCGCCGCAGGAAGCGGCCGACCATCGGCCCGTTCCCGGTGGGAGGCACGGACGCGACGAGCGCCAGACCCGCGAGGCGTGTTTTTGTGTTCGCTTCTTCTCCACCCGCCGCGACGCGCTGCGCGATCAGCCCGCCGAAGGAGTGGCCCACCAGCACGGGCGGCGTCGACAGGGACGCGCAGAACGACGCGACGTCCGAGGCGTGCGTCTCCACGGTGCCCGCGACGACCGCGTCCGGGTCGGGAGGCATGTCGCTCGCGCCCTGCCCGCGCATGGAGAGCGCGTAACAGTCGTGCCCACGCGACGAGAAGTACTCGAAGAAGTGCTCCGCCCAGCACCACGCGGCGTGGTACGAGCCGTGCACGAACACCATCGGAGGCTTGGCCGAGCCTGACGAGGCCTTCATCGACAGCACCTCGAGCCGAACCCCGTCATCGGTGACGTGCGACGCGCTCTCCACCGGGCTCGCCGCGGACGCACGAGTCGCCGCGCGACGGGTATGTCGCGCGCGTCGCGCGGACGCGCGCGCGGACGACGGCGCGAAGCGCGAGAGGGTGGCGGACGCGGACATGCCCTTGCGGGACGCGCAGATCGGAATGACCACGGCTTCGCGGATGACGCCCTCCCAGAGAATACACGACGACGAAGAAAACTGCAACCGACCTCGAGTCCCCGACGACGCTTCGGGACGAGCGCTCGTATCGTCGCGGGCGTTCACGATGATCATACGCGACGCGGTGAAAGAAACGAGCTCGCGGAAATCATAACCGACACTCGAGACATCCTCTCACACATCGCCTCTCTCCTCACGCATCGCCTCTCGCCGAGCGGGGCGCTCCGCGTCGCGCGCGCGAACGAAAAAAACAAGACTCGCCGCGTCATCCACGTCGTCCTCATCACACGTCGTTGGGGTCAAACTCGAACGCCTCCGGCGCGGCGGGCTCCTCGGGCGCGGGCGCGGCGGCTGCAGCGGCGGCTCCCCCCGCCGGTCCGGTCACGCCCGGCACGATCGTGCGCGTGGACGCGACGTACTCCACCTCCTCCCCGGGGGTCGTGTCTCGCAGAACGACGAACCCGCGCGTCTTGGACGCCATCCCGGCGACGGCGGGCGCGAACCGACTTCCCTCGTCGAAGCGCACGAAGCGCTCCTGCGCCGGAGTCACCCGCGCCGGGTTCTCCAGCTCCTCCTTCGAGGGCTCTGGCGCGGGCGCGCTCTCAGCCTTCTTCTCCTCGCCTCTCTCCTCTTCCTTTTTCGTGTCGGTACCCTCCTCCGTCTCCATGGCGACGTCCTCGCCGGCGGCGCGCTTCTCCGCGTCCCGCCGCGCAGCCTTCGCCTTCGCCTTCGCCGTCGTCGACAAGACGGCTTTGACGACTTTCCCCTTGTCCTTCTTGTCCTCCGCGACGGCGGGCGCGGGGTACGCGAACAGCGAGGGCTTGCAGTGGCTGGTCACCGAGCAGTGCGGCATCTTGAGCGTCGCGTCCAGACCTATAAACGCGGTGGGCACGAACGTGAGCGAGACGAAGTACGAGAGCGGGTACCAGTACCAGTACTGCGTGAACGTCAGCATCGAGACGACGGCGGTCATGCGCGGGAACCCCGATCGCGCGCGCAGCCCGATGGTGACGTTGCGCCCGCCCGCGTCCACGATGCCCTGCGCCATGATGGCGCCCATCTTGGTCATCGTCACCTCGCGGTCGTCCGTGATGTGCCCGAGCAGCCGCTTGCGGAACGGCGCGAGGTTCGCCTCGCTCTGCTCGATCATCACCATCGCCGTCGCGATGAGCGCGCCCTGCTGCACGAAATCCGTCGCGTCCGTTAACATGGGCTCCAGGAGCGCCACGGCTTCCTTCATGCCCGTGCCCGCGCAGCAGATGCCCACCGCCATCGCCGCGCCGTACCGCACGTGCGGGTTGTACGACTCCGCGAGCAAACCCACGACGCGCGGGCACTGCGCGGGCGTCGAGCAGAGCACGAACCCGAGCGACATCACCGCCGCGCGGCGCACGTCGTCCGAGACGTCCGACACGGCGACGTGCAGCAGCCGGCGCACGGCGGCGTTGTTCCCGGTGGCGACGTACGCGGCAGCCACCGCGAGGCAGCCGCCGTAGCGGATGATGGGGTCCGAGTCCCTCACCATCTGCTCCACGAGCGGCTCCGCGGACTCCTCCTTGCCGTACGCGGTGAGCGCGAGCCCCACGGAGCAGCCGCGGATGATCTTCTCGTGCTGCGTCTTGTGGCAGTAGTTGAGAATCTCCCGCTGCTTGCTCTCCGACCCGCCGCCGGCGAGAAGCAAACCTAGGCCGATGCCGGCGCCTTCGCCCGCGACCGCGCCGTCCGTGCGCAGGATGCGGAACATGTCCGTGTACACCTCCTCGTTCGCCGTGCCCAGCGCGGCGAGGCCCATGCCTAGGCACGCGCCGTGCTGAATCACCTCGTTGCCGCTCGACCGCCCGGACTCCAGTAAGAACGGCAGGATGGATTCGCCGTGGTTGGCGTGGATCAAACCGAGCGCGTACAGCGCGCCGCCCTCGGTGTACGGCGACGGGCGCATGCCCCCCGCGCCGCCCTCGCGCGGCAGGAAAGGGCCCATCAACGTGCGGCCCTCCGCGAGCTGGCCGTGGTGAATCACGCCCATGCCCGCGGTGGCGGAGAAGCGCGCCCAGTTGGTGGCGCGCGATAACCAATCCAGGTTTTCGCGCAGAAACGTGTCCACCGTCGTGCCGGCGTGCATCAGCGCGTTGCACAACACGGTGGCGCTGTGGCACACGCTGTTCCGCGACTCCACCGCCGTGCGGATGCGCTTCAGCAGCAGCAGATCCGATTTGTTGTGCGAGAACAGAAACTCCAAGTGCAGAGACACGGGGAGCTCACCGGATAAAACCGACCGCAGCAACGCGCGCGGCGACGCGGAGAGCTCCGATTCGCTCTTCTCGCCCTCGGTCTTCGTCTCGGTCGCGTCGGCGGCCGCGGCGGCCGCGCCCTCGGTCTTCGTCTCGGGCTCGGTGGTCTTCTCCGCGGGAGGCAAGTTATCGGCGACGCGGTCGAGGAACGCCTGGATCTCGTTCTCGTGCAGGGAGAACGCGATCTGGTACGCCAGCAGTCGTGCGTCCTCCTCGCCGTCCACGAGCGACTTGAGAATCGCCGCGACGCCCTCGGCGTCGTCGAGGAACATCAGGCACTGGCACACGTTCAGGTGGTCAATCTCCGCGGAGGACGTCTCGTACATCTTCACCAGCGCGCGCAGGGTCTCCGCGCGGAACGCGCGCGAGGTCACCAGCGTCTGGCACGCCTTCGTGGCGTACGCCAGGCTCTCCGCGGGATCGGGCGATCGGATCACCGCCTCTTCCAGTTTATCCAGCCGGCGCGTCTCGAGCGCGACGCCGACGGCTTGGCGGAACTGCGAATCCGCGAAGCATCGCTCGAACATGCGCTCGACGACGTCGATCAGGCGCGGGTCGATCGGATCGACGCTTTCCTCGGAAGCGTTGCGTCGCTCGATGTACTCGTCGATCGCTTTGGCTGTGGAGGCGATTTCGCGTGTGAAGAGAGGGCGAAACACGGATTCGTCGCGCGGAGATGTGAGGGTCAGCGTCTTTTCTCGTGAATATGCCAAAAACAAAACCGACCGGCGGGGAACAACGGGTCGCGAGGCGCGGGGGGGGGCGCGCGGGGACGTACTCAGCATGGTCTGCACGAAATCCGTGGTCTCGTTGACGTCGAAGAGCGAGCCGGCGCACAGCGCGTAGTTCAGGGCGTCGTCGAGCTCGCCGAGGTGGTAGAAGACCTGCGCGGACGTGTCGAGGGGGACGGATCTCAGATCTTGCTTTTGTGGGCACACGGCTAACCCTCGCGGAAAAGCACCATCGGGGGGGAGGTCGCGCGCGTCGGGCGCTCGACGTACCTTGGACGCGAGCAGAGCGGCGAGCTCACGCTGCGCGAAGAACTCGTCTTCGTACATAGCCTCGATGACGGAGATGGAGCTCGCCACCTCCGCCCAGTGCGTGTCGATCACCTTGTTCAGGTTCGTCAGCGCGGCCACCTGGAGCTGCGTCTGTTCTTCCTCCAGCATGCTCAGCAGGCCCGCGGCGCTGCCCAAGGGCACACCGGACATCGGCACCGGACCGGCGACGCTCATGGTGCCCGGCTCTGACCAAGCGAGATCCGAGCGCGTGCGCCGAAAGTATCACACCGCGCGCAAAGTCGTGCCGCGCTCGTGTTGTGAAGCGCGGTGGCAGATCACGCCGTTTGAACCCGGAAGTCAAGAATGTAGCGACGCCCGTCGACGCGAGCTTTCCGACCTGGGGAAAATTAGTTTCCACTGTGGCGCGTGTCCACATCGGAGCCGCGCGTCGGCCAGGGCGTCGAGGGCGCGACGCTTCCGCCTCACTCCCTCCTCCGCACACGCGCGGCGTGAGCCCCGCCCGCGTCAGAGCCGGTGAGAGCGCGCGGGGAACGCGCGCGTGTCGATCTCGGGCGTTCGGGACGGACCAATCGTTGGCCTTGGGGGTTCAATCGTTTCGAGCCGGCTGGTGACGCGCGCGATGCAGAACTACCCCCTGAAGGTGGAACCCCAGCGTTACCGCGGCAGCGGGTTCCCCCCGTACGTGCGCCGGCTGCTGAAATGGCGGCAGATGGACCTGGAGTACACGGCGTGGCAGGCGTACTTGATGTGCACCAACCCGCGGGTGGTGTACCGGCACACGACGTACAGGAAGCAGACGAAAAACCGATGGGCGCGCGACGATCCCGCGTTCGTCGTCATCACGGGAGCTTTGGTCGCGCTGGTCGCGCTGCTGTACTGCGCGTTCTACAGCCACAGCACAGCGAACACCGCGTACGTCGTGGCGTGCGCGGTGCTCGTGGACTACGTCGGTTTGGGCGCGCTCATCGCGACGACGTGCTGGTTCCTCGCCAACCGGTTCCTGCGCGCGGACGCCGGGCACTCGCACGCGGTGGAGCAACGAGTGGAGTGGCTGTACGCGTTCGACATACACGTCAACGCGTTTTTCCCGCTGTTCCTAACTCTGTACGTCGTGCAGCTCGTGTTGTCCCCGCTGCTGTTACAGAGTGGGTTCGTGCCTCGGCTCTTGTCAAACGCGCTGTACTGCGGCGCGCTGTCGTACTACCACTACTGCGCGTTCGCGGGGTACGCCGCGTTGCCGTTCTTAGAGAACACCACCGCGTTCCTGTACCCCGCGTACGCCACAATGGGCCTGACGCCCGTGGCGCTGCTGTGCGGGTTCAATCCCACGCGGTTCGTGCTCTCCATATACTTCCACGACGTGCTCGGGTGAGGCCTTAGGCGAAACGCGGCGAGTGTAATACGAAAAACGCTGCTTTCGAAAGTCACCCGCCTTTCCGCACTTTTGTCACGCGTGATATACCTATGTCACAACAGAACTATACGAGCGTGCGTGTTCACCGACTTCGTCTCGTCAAGGCGCCTGGGGCGTGCGGTCCTAGTACTCGGGGTGGCAAGCCTCCGAGGTGGCCGCCCCCGCGGCGACGGGGCGCCTTGACGCGAACAAAAAATGCCCACAGCTCAGCCCGGCGAGCACCGAGAAAAACACGCCGGCGTTGCACGACATCACCGCCAGCATGATGAGGTAGCTCGAGAAAAGGTTCGCGCCGTACAGGAACGTCCCCGCGGCGCGCTGGCGCGCGGTCGGCACGCTGTTGGTTGAAAAAAATGAGGACGGAGGAACGGTCAGAGAAACGCGGGAGGAGGGAGAGGCGTCCGAGCGCTCATCCGTCGAAAACATCCGTCTCGCCCTCAACCGAAAAAAACGCGGAGGGGAGACGCAACACCCCACGCGGAAAGACGAGCCGGGCGCGCACTTGTACGGCTTGGGCACGATGGGCGCGGACAGGTCCGCGTCTCGCGCGGGCGCTCCCTCGCCGAGTCGCAGGGAGGTCCTGAAGTAGAACAGGTGTTCCTGCGCGACGCACAGCAGGAACACCCCGATGAGCGCGACGAGGTAATCGAGCGTGGTCTCCGTCGCCCACGAGTGGAAGAAGAGCGTGACGCGCGTGCCCCAGTCGAACGCCACGGGCATTCCGCCGGACATGCTCCCCATCGCCGCCCCGCCGTGGCCGTGCATCATGCCTTCGTGGTGCGCGTGGTCCATCGCGCGAACCCTGTCCGAAGCTCCCTCCCAGGGCCGCGCCTCGATGCTCTGGCGCGCCTCGCGAATCCCCCGGGGATTCATCACACCGAGGTCGTGGCGAGAGAAGGCCTGGTTTGCCAGTTTGCGGTCACGGCGGTCTCCGAAAAAAAAAAAAAAACGGTGGGCGTCGAAGGCGGGCAGAGACGTTTCGCGCCGCGCCGCGGAGACTCACGTCGAGTCGTCGAGTCTCGCGTTCACAAGCGTTAAGCGTTCGTCTACGTCTGCACAGAACGGCGGTGCGCTTCTTTCCGTCTCTGCCTATATGTCACGTCGCGACGTCGTCCGCGTCCATCGCGACGACGTCCGTCGCGGGAAGAGGCTCGATGAGCCCTCCCGCGGCGATTCGAACGAGCCGCGCCTCGTCCTCGGCGGCGGCGGCGACGAGCGCGTCGTACGCGCTCAGTTTGCGCCGGCGGTACGAAGTGAGCGCGCTCTGCTCCTCCTCCGGGCTGCCGCGCAGGCGGTGCAGGCGCAGCAGTCCTCCAAGGCACCCCAGCTGCGCGGGCATGTCCTCCTGCGCCTTGCTCAGCGTGAACGAGCTCTGCAGCATGTCCAGCGACTGCCCGAGGTCGCCGCCGCGCGTGTCCAGCACGACTGTCCCGATCAGCGAGAGCGACTGCGCGACGAGCTGGTGGTTGCAGCACTGGCTGTGCGCGAGCTTCAGCGCGCGCGACAGCTTGGGTTTCGCCTCCTGCGACGCGCCGCCCTGCCGCAGCGCGGCGTACCCCGAGACGAACAGCGCCGCCGCCTGGTACGCGTAGTTGGGCGCCGCCGCCTCGTCCGCCGCCGCGCTCGCCGCCGCCGCCGCGTCTTCGTGCCGCCGCGTCACCGGCCGCACCAGGTTCAGCGCGCGGCTGACGGCTTCAGGCGACCCGTCGGCGAGCTCGGACAAAGCGCCGCAGACGCACGCCAGGTCGCGCGTCGCGGGCGCGCCGAACGCCTCCGCGGTCTCCGCGGCCGCCGCGAAGCGCACCGCGGCTTCCGCCTCCTGGCCCACGCTGTGAAGCACCTGCCCCTCGGCCATGTCCGCCGCCGCCGCGCACCGTCGCAGCGCGCGCGGGTACGCTTCCACCGTCGCGCGCATCTTCTCGGCGCGCGCCGCCGCCTCGTCGATCTTCGTCGAGGTCAGGTCGACGCCGACCAGCGACTGCAGCGCCAGCATGCGCAGCGTCAGGTACGGCGTCGCGTCCGACGCGACGCGGGGCGCCAGGTCCGCCTCGGAACAAACCCACTGGCGGCTCGCGCCGCCTCCCTTTCTTTTCCCAGACGCCGGCGCCCGTTCCTCCGCCTCGCGCGCCGCGCGCGCGTCCCCGCCCTCGGGGAGCACGCCCAGCTCGATGAGCGCCTCGTCGCACTCCGCGACGACCGCCTCCAGCTCGAGGCGCGCGTCCTTGAACTGGCCGGTAGGCCGCGCCGCCTCCGCGCACAGCAGCCGCGCCAGCGCGCGCGTCGCCGGCGACGGCAACCAAAAATACTCGTCGCTCGCGTCGTCTTCGTCCTTCGCGGAACGCTCACCCTTTCTCTTTACGCCACGACCGGGGCCGTTTTCCTTGCCGCGCGCCCGATCTCGCGTTTTCGCGTTTTCCGTCGCCGTCTGCTGAAGCAGAGCCTTGATCTCGGCGGGGTCGCCGGCGGCGGCGCCGACGTTCCCGGCAGCGAGCCGCGCCAGCAAACGCAACACGCGGTGGTGCAGTTTCACCGCCGCGCACTTCTCCGCGCCCTCCTGCGCCTCCAGCGCGCCCACGGCCTTGTCCGCGGCATCCAGCGCGGCGCGCTCGCCCGAGCCCGCGCCCGCGCCCGCGATGCGCTGCGCGATCGCGCGCTGCAGCTGCGCGAGCGCGAAGGCGCACGCGGCGAGCGCGTCGCCGGCGTCGTCGGCGGCGGCGGCGCCCTCGGCGAGAGTCTTTCGCGCGAGTCTGAAGTCCCCTTGCGCCATCTTGAGGTCCGCCTTCTCCAGCAGGAAGTGGAACTGCCACGCGCGCCAGGCTTCGCGCTCGCGCGCGGGGCACTTCTTCGCGGCGACGCGCGACAGGTCGAGGCCCTTCTGCGTCGCGTCCGTCTGCTGCCGGCGCAGATCGGGGCCCATCAGGCGGTAACACTTTAAGAGCCCGCTGAACGTGCGGCACTTCAGGCTCTCGTGGCCGTGCACGCTGCGCAGCAGCATCTGCGTCGTCTCCAGGTGCGTCTTCGCGCGGTGGACGTTGTCGGTGTGCTCCAGGAGCAGGCGCGCCAGCGCCAGGCGCGCGCGCGCCTCGGGCAGGGGCAAGATCGTCAAGTTGTTCTTGTCGCAGATGGCCTCGTAACACTTCACCGCCTGCAGGGGGCAATCGTCCCGGACGAACTCGTCCGCCATGAACATCAGCGCGTCCGCCGTCTCCTGCGCTTCGTCAGGCGCGACGGACCCCATCGTGTCGCGCGGAGTGAGCGCCCGCGCGGAGCGCCGCGGGGAGTGACCCGACGCGACCAACCCGCGTCGTGGCTCGTCAAGATGCTGGTGTGCCCACATGCCACGAAATTTTGAAATGACCGGTTGACCGCTGTTCGCGCGAGTCAAAGAAAGGTGCCCAAGCGAGGCACACCAGATCGGGACCGCGGCGTCCACACCGAGGGTCACGCGCCGGTCGCCTGGTCGGGGGTTCCGCTGGTGGCCATGGGCGTCCCCGAGTACGCGTCCTTGGGTCGGCGCATCGAGACTCGCGACGGCGCGCGCGCCACGGTGCGCTACGTCGGGTCCGTGGACGGGCAGGATGGCGAGTGGGTCGGCGTGGAGTGGGACGACCCCTCTCGAGGCAAACACGACGGGTCACACGACGGTAAGCGGTACTTCGAGTGCGCCGCGACGGACCTCGAGCCCGGCGCGCTCCCCGCTTCGTTCGTGCGCGCGCACAAGATCCGCCCCAGCGTGACCTTCGCCGCCGCGATACGCGCCAAGTATCTGGACGGCAAAGGCGCGATCGCGAAGGTTCCGAAGACGCGAGGCGACGACGCCGACGCCGACGCCGACGCCGACGACGGCGACGGCGAGGCGTACGTGCAGAGCTCGAACGGTCAGAAGATCGAGATCGAGCTGTGCTTGAAGAAGGACGATCCAGTCGCCGCGCTCGCCGCGCTCGACCGCGTGTACCTCCCGGACGCCGCCGTGGCCACCGCCGGCGCGCCGGGTGAAGCGTCGGAGTGCGGGCTCGTCGCCGCGCGCGTCCGGCTGATGGACCTCAGCGGCAACCTGATGCGCGACTGGCCCGCCGTCGCGCGCTTCGGCGAGGAGTTCCCCAAAATAGAGGAGCTCAACCTGAACAACGTGCGTTTAGACTGGCACAGCGTTTTAGGATGTAAACAAACGCCGTTCGCCAACCTGCGCGTGCTGTCGCTCAACGGCAGCGGGTGCGACTGGGCGAGCGCGCGCGCCGTCGCGGCGGCGACGCCGTCGCTGCGCGAGCTGAGCCTGGCGCGGTGCGGCGTGCGCTCGCTCGGCGGCGCGGACGCCTCCGCCTCCGCCTCGGGGTATGAAAGCGAGAAAGCCCTGGCGGGCCTGGAGGCTTTGAACCTGGAGGGAAACTGCCTGGCGGAGTGGTCGGAGGTGGAGACGCTCGCGGCGCTCCCGAACCTCGCGCGTCTGCACCTGGGCGGCAACCGGCTGAAGCGCGTGCGGTACCCGTCGCGCGCGTCGCGTTACGACGCCGACGCGCGCGCGCCGTTCGCGTCGCTTCGCGGTTTGTTCCTGGCGGACAACGCGATCGACGAGTGGGAGTCCATCGACTCGCTGGAGCACTTCCCGGAACTCGCGGAGGTGCGTCTGACGGGCAACCCCGTGACTGCGAGCGCCGCGACCAGGCACGAAATCGTCGCGCGCGTCTCGCGGCTCAAACAGCTCAACGGGAGCCTCATCGCCGACCAGGAGCGCAAAGACGCGGAGATCCGCTACCTGCGGCGCGTGCTGGGGCTTTGCAAGACGGCGTGTGATGAGACTCCGGCGCCCCCGTTTGGGCGTCTGCAGACGGGCAGCGAGGCTGTCGCGGCGAACCACCCGCGTTTAAGCGCTCTGATCGGGTCGTACGGCGAGCTCAGCGTCGCCGCCGCGCGTAAAAACGGCGACGGGTCGATGGGCGACGACATGATCTCCGTCACGCTCGTGTGCGTCGCGGCGTCGGCGGGGGAGAAGCCTCTTTTAACAAAAAAGATCCCG
>Ga0209666_1000340_pt1 | contig 36553 bp, 52 predicted proteins | sample SaaInlV_125m_DNA_FD_184679 | JGI IMG/M metagenome (GOLD analysis project Ga0209666, IMG submission 184679) | Marine microbial communities from expanding oxygen minimum zones in the Saanich Inlet - Saanich Inlet SI037_S3LV_10m_DNA (SPAdes)... | ecosystem: Environmental > Aquatic > Marine >...
CAGATTAACCTCACCCTTATATTTAGCATTGAAGACATTGAACATCAATTCAGGACTGGGTATCTCCCCCATACGAATGAATGTGTTTGTCTGCTTCTTGAGTTCTGCACTCTTTGCAATTTTACAAAAAGGTATCAGAGCAACAATCTCAGCAACAAGTTTCACTGCAGACCACTTACCAACAATTGCATCATTAGTATCAATGAAACAAACACTGTTAGTAGACTGTAGGGTAACACCAATGCTTGCCTCTGCTGTAGGTGATACCTCAGTGTATGAAGTGTGTGGTGCTAGAATAATTTGTTGAGTAATCGGAGTGGCAAAGCGATACTCCACAGTATTAGGGGTATAAACACTGCCGCCACCGACACCGATCCAATCAGCTTGGACAATACCACTGATACGAGGAAGATGACGCAGACATAAACGAAGGATATCTGCAACGTTCCCTTTATGATTCGTCTCAATGTCCTCATAGGTGTAGTTGATTAGAACTTTCTTTTTGTTGAATACAGACTTGGTGCCCACAAAGAACTGTCCGTTAGCAGGGTTAGTGCCGAACACGATAGCAGGAGCACCATCCCACTTGACGCTGACCTTCTTGACAGTCAGTGCCTCCTTGACAGCAGCAAGAGCAACACGACGACCATCAAAGATGGAATCCTCCAGGTGCTCAAGGTGTTTGTTTGGCATTCGTCCTCTGTCTATACACATATTATAGCATGGCAGAAGGCAGTCGCAACCAGGGGTGTGCCAGTTCTTAGGGTGTCACCAGCGTTCGATCTTATTCTTTTTCACATATGCTTTATACAAATCCGAAAACCCATTCTTCTTTGTACTCATGAATACCTGGAACTGAGGTTCAGATGTTAATGCTCCCTTATATCTTACTTCTAGCATTACAATACTATGCTCTTTTCCCTTAGGTCCAATTGCCATCTCATAAAAAAGTTTTGCAGCAGTAGCACCTTCTTCAAATGCCATCTTCTTTGCGTTTGAAGTGTTAGTCCTATTTGGAATCAATCGGAACTGAGTGTTATCAGAGTCTCCAAAGATTAGACGAAATACTTCAGAAGTAGTTCTACCTTCCTTCTCACTAGGTGGTGATACTTCTAAAATTTTTCCATCCTTATAGTCACCACGTCCAGTGATTAAACTAAAATGGAATGAAGCATCTTGCACATATGTTTGTAAGTTAATTTTAAAGATAGTATCTAGAAACTCTTCAAAGAACGCTCTATTATTATCAAACTTCATAAATGCCTTATGCATTTCTTCAAAGTAGATGTTCTTGTTTGGTTGATACTTTCCCTGTCCTGTTAGCATCTCACTCTTTTCTTTCGTATCGGTGAAAAGATTGTTTGCATTTTTTAATACTTCTTTAATTGGCATACTATCAATCTTCTTGTTCTTGATAGTTGTTGTTCCTGTCTTAATTTTTAGAGCACCAACAAAAAATTTCTTCTTAGCATCCTCAACTTTCTTTGCTTCGGCGGGTTTAATTTTTTGTTGAATAAATCCCTTTGAACCAAATGCAGGTTTATTCAATAGTGTTGGTTCTGGATCTTTGATACCTGCTTTCTTAAGTGACAACCCCCAGTAATGAGTAGCACCATTCTTTCCAGCAGTAGTAAATTTTAAAATGATATCAGAAGAGTTGTAATTTTTAATCGTACTTGGTCCAACATCATATTTTTTAATCTCCTGTGCCCACTTTGTTCCTGTCTGCCAAACTGCATCTACCTTAGCACCACCAAGCAAACCAATCACATAGTTTGATACAGAGACTGCTTTTGCTAAGTTAATCAGGTCAGGTTCTTGTTTAGTCTTAGGGTCAATATAAAATCCTCCTAATCCTGCAGCACCAACAATATTAGGTGCTATTGTTGCCAACTTATCTACAATTTGTTTATATGCACCATACCTTTCACCATCTTTCTTGCCATTAATACCATCGAGATCGATCTTCATTTTTGAATGAATCAAACATGCAGTCATCAATTCATGAGGATCTTCTCTCTTACCACCAGCACCATTAGAAAGACCTTTAGATGCAAATACAATCCTGATAGTGGGTTTTTTTCCTTCCTTAGCGCCACTGATAACATAGGATTGCAATCCAGACAAACTACCAATAACTTTTTCTTCAAAGTTCCACTCCCATACTCCTTCGAGTTTTAGAACTTCTCGGATATTAGCAATAATATTTTCTTTATTCTCTTCAACAAATTCTTTAATCTTTCCACGTAACCAATTTCTTTCAGTCTTTACTTTGATACGAGGAATCAAACCTAGCGTAGTGCCAGAAGAAATCTTCACCATTTCTGTAGATGATGAATCCCAACTATCAATTTCTTTATCTCCCGATGCAGATACAGATTTAAAAAATTTTTCAAGACTATAAGATTCCTTGAAAACCTTATCCAGATTGTCTTTAAGATCCGATGCGACTGTCATTCTACTCTGATAAGTCTTCCAGACTATTTAGATAATCCTTTTCTTTTTCATAGATTTTTTCTTGTCCTGTCCATAGTTTATAACCCTGGACAACTTCAGGCAATAACCATTGGTCCACACGAACACACTGCTCCCAGTTGACAGGGTGAGCACAACTCACTAGTACAACAGAACAGAATGCTCTTATGTGAATCCAAAGGCTAAACATCAGATATCGTCAAACTCTTCAGGAGGAAACTCAATTACAAATTTATCCGTTCGGTTTCCTTCAGGATCCCAGTAATGAGTTCTATACCATTTACCACTTAAACATTGGCAAATGTTATTCAGTTGTATTTGCACTACTGTCTGACGAAACTCCCTCTTCTGTTGGGGTGTCTCGGGTTGTCGTTGCGGTAGTTGGGGTTCCATGATGAGGTTTGTGCTCTCTGTCTAAAGGTTGTGATTTTGTGTCGTCATTTCGAGAAAGGTTCTTGAGAACAATGAACGCATCCTTATTATATTTGCGATGTCCAAGTGGGGATGCCCACTTCTTATTATAACCCTCTGGTTGAACGATACCAGAGACTACTGTACCACCAATCTCAATAACGATGTTGTCATTTCTGACATCCCATCCAAGGGTGTCAATCGTATTCCAAAGTTCATCTTGTGTAAGATTCATCGTCCAAACCTCTGATCCATTTTTAGTTTAATAAAATACATTCCCAATAACCAAACAGAGAAAAGAATTCCTTCTCCGTAACTCATGGTGTTCCATGCATGAACTGCACCATCCATTAGATATCTCCCTCAACACGGTTTTCAGAGTAGTGAACATCAAACTCACCACCAGGATAACGTGCTTTCAGTTTTTCAACATTCATCACAATAATCTCTTCGGGAGAAACATCGAGTGCCAAACATGCTTGCATGAAGTACCACATGATGTCACCCAGTTCACGCTTCATATGATAGAAGTTTTCTTCGCTAGGAGGTTTTCCTTGGAAAACCATCTTCTTTACAATCTCAGTGAACTCACCAGACTCTGCACAGAGACCTACAGAAGCAGTAAGCAATCGCTCGGTTGGAACTCCGTCTTCTGCAAGTTGATAGATTCGGTTGGCAAAACTAGTATAGTCTTTGCTTTCTTCCGACGTGACCGCAGATACAAATTGGGCATACTTAATAAAATCAATCATACTTAAGATCTTGAAATGTTTTCTTGGCAGTAAATTTTTTAACTAAATCAATCTGTTGAGGTTCGGTTCCTTGTCCAGAATTAACAAGGTCGTCTTGAGCAGATTCCTCAACATCATACAACCTCATCTTCGCTCTGTCAATACCTATACAAAATCTCTTGAAGGTAGTAATGTCGTTGTATCTATTCTTCAATTGCTTGACCATGATTTGATTCATTCCCTCAAGCTCCTCCGTGCTAATAAGGGCAAACATAAGATCAGCAGTAGCAGGGAGACCGAAGGATTCACTAGTATCAGTAAGGTCAACATCAGTGCTACCAAAACCTGAACGAGTGGTCTGCGTAGCACTGACAATAGGAACGTTACACTCCACAGCAAAACCCCTAAGTTCTTCTGCGATTGCTTTGACGTATGTGTAGGAGTTGACAATGCTCCCTTTATATCTCTCGGAAGCACAGATATTAAGGTAATCCACGAAGATAATATCGGGTTTAATGCTCCGCTTAAGAGCAAGATCAGAAACAAGAGACTTAAAATGTCCCACATGTGCAGATGCCGTAGGGTATTCTTTGATGATTAATTTGCCTTGAGTTTTCTTAGCAAGACTTGCAATCTTCTTATCGAACATTACTTTTGGAAGATCTCCAAGTTGCTGAATATTGACGTTAAGTAGGTTAGCGTCAATACGTTCTGCAATCTTTTCTTCTGCCATCTCCATTGTTATGTAGAGAACATTCTTACCTTGTAGGAGAGCCGCTGCAGCGCAGTGGCACATAAACAAAGACTTACCTACACCAGTACCAGCAAGTGCAATGTTGAGACTCTTGTTAGAAAGACCACCCTTCGTAATCTTGTTGAATAACGATAGGTCGAAAGGAATCTTGTTTTCTTTCTTATGGTAAAACTCGTATCTTGCTTCAGCATCTGAGACATAATCATGTCCTACATGTTGGTCGAAGGATACTCCAAGTGCCTCCGAAAGGATCGAAGGAATAGCACCTTTATCCCTCTTGGTATCTTGACCGTCAGCAATCTTGACACTCTCCATAAGAGATAAGTAGATCGCACGCTCTTGACACCACTTTTCCGTAGAATTAACGAGCCAATCGTGCTCTGAGGGATCATCGGAAAGGACATTTAAAACTCCAATAATTTCTTTAAACTGGTCTTCGGTAAGGTCAGTTCGTTCCTGACATTCTATACCAATTGCATTCAGACTGGGGCACGCATCATATTGACTAACGTACTCATGAATCTCTAAGAATATAATCTTATGCTCACGAGCAGTGAAATAGTCTGACTTGATGAAAGGAAGTACCTTGCGTGTATACCTCTCGTTATAGATGAGGTTACTGAGAATAGTTACTTCTAAATTCATTAAACGTAATGCAGGTAGGTTCCAACGATATACTTGTTCTCAGAGACCGTAGGAAGACCTGCGTGCCTCCACTGCCAGGTAGCAGGGAACAACAGTATCTTAGCACACTCTGGAGCAATTTGGTAGTCCAATTTAGGAAAAGATGTCTCCCCTCCTTCAGACACATTATTCAAGTATAGAAAACAAACTAGAAATCTCCTAGCAGACTTATAGTCCCCAACATCAACATGGTCTTTAAACTGATCATACCCATTGGGGTGGTACATCTTAAGACGATGTTCCTCAAATGCATATTTCTCAGGAAAGTCTGGACCTAACTCCAAATCATTCATGTACAGTTCTACTGCATCAATGAATACCTCAGTCAACTTATTTTGAATATCAATCCAGTTAAGATCTTTATCTAAAAAACGACGAGATATATTTAATTCAGTGAAGGAAGGTCTCTGCTCTCTATCAATATATTCGTAATCAGATTTACTAAATGTTTGAATTACATTTTTACAAAACTGTTCATCAACCAATCCATTATACGTTTTAATATAATCTACAAGTTTAGCTGCCATAACGAAACTCCTTTGCTGCTGCTTCATCTAATGCCTGCATAACTTCAGGAGTAAAATATGTTTCTGGGTCTTTCAAGATTGCCTTAGCATAGACTTTCTTACCATCCATTTCATAACGACCAGCAACGTTTTTCCACATTCCATGCTTCTCACCAAGTTCTAGCAGACCATAGTATCTGTCTAGACCACGATCATAATATAGACGTGTCTCAATCAAACTATTCTCTTTAGTCAGACGTGACTTCTGTGCTTTACATTTGATGATGTTACCAACAACCTCAGTACCATCCTTCTCTTTCTTCTTAGACAGATAGATGATTGTAGAAGATGCATACTTCAGTCCACTACCACCACCCATTTCTTTCATGGGAACATAAGACCCAATCACATCATAGGTATGGTTAGTGACCAGCATGGGCACGTTTGCCTTGCCTAGTTTGAGTGTGAGCACCCTGAAGGCACCCTTAATCAATTGACTCTTAGTCATATCACGAACTTGCTTATCGTTCGCCACATCCTCTACTTCCTTATTGCTGGCAAGCATACCTAAGGAATCAAGAACGAACATCAAAGGTTTACGTTCATCTTCTTTTTGCTCCATGTACTTGTCAAGGATACGACAAGACTGTGTACGAAACTCTTCAATTGTAGATACAGGTACAATCATCATACGGTCTGATGCAATGCCACGATCCTCAATCATCTGACGAGAAATAGCAGACTCAGACTCAAAATAAATTACACCTGCATCAGGATTACTGTCGAGAAAATGCTGTACAATCCCAAGACAAAAGAAAGTTTTGCCAGTAGAAGACTCTCCTGCAATAGCGGTAATCTTATTTCCAGGGACACCACCGTAGATTGAGCCAGATACCAGAGCGTTAAAGATATAACTGCCAGTATCAATGAAACCACTGGTATCTCCCGCAGCAACACCATCGCTGACCAATCCTGCATACTCATTGCCGATCTCCTTTACTACATCTTTAAGAAAATTCACTCTTTAACCTCTAATAATGTTGTGATGTGTTGCGAGCGTTTCATAGCACGCTCAAACCATTGAGCATCTGTCAGTTCATCAAAAAGTTTTTCTTCTCTGGCAGCACCAGCACTAAATGCTTTCTGATAGGTCACCATAAACTTTGTCTTTTTCATCCGAATAAAAACTCCAGCGTTGCCATTTTTTCTGATTTCCATCCAATCGTATCCATAATAACTTTGATAGGGTCTAGGAAAGACTTTGAGAATTGTAGGTCATAGTCTACCTGTTTGTCAAGGTTTAACTCTTTGGGAAATGTATTCAAATAACTAATAACATTTTCACCGATTTTGTTGGGAGTCTTTAAGTAAACAAACTTCAATTTATCTCCATCTTGTATCAGAGGATACTTATGAGTTAGTTTGTTCTTCTTGTTATGGAAGTTATAAAGCAACGCACCACGCACATGAATAGGTGTGCCTTTACTATAGATCGTTGTGGGATTAGACCATTTATTTATTCCATTACACCCCCTCGGAAATGAAATGTCTTCAACTGGCAACGAAGAGAATTTATCTCTGAAGTCAGCAATATATTTTTGTGCTGCTTCTTCAGTTTCATTCACAATAACAATCATACATTCTTTAATCGCAGTACGACATGCACCAGGAGTAGATGACTTAACTGCTTCCAGACCCATGATTTTTAGTTTAGGTTTCTCATAACGAACACCCTCACTATCCCATACATTAAGAATGTATCTCTTCTTAGCAGTCCAGATACCTTTGTTGGCAATGTTCTCTCGCTTCATGACCATCTTCTGGTCGTAAGCACCGACGTAATCTGCTAGTTCCTGATACGATTTCTCAATGAATGGTTCTATTCGTCCTTTACAGGCAGAGTCGAGAAAGTTGACAATCCTCTCTGTAGGAACATCTTGTGAAGGAAATACAGAACGGACAAGTAAATCAAGACAGATATAGATGCTGTCAGTATCGGAAGCAATAACATAATCATGATCCTCTGTTTTAAGTAGTTTGTTTAGATAAGCATTTACCTTTCCCTCAATCCATCTAATCGAGACTTGACCCGAGAGGGTAATCGCTTCAGCATTTGCCAGATTGTAATATCGGAAGTATTGATTTCCGATGGCACCATAGGCACTGTTGAGTTGGATTTTTCTTGCCATTTGGATATTGTTGAATTTTGAAATATCCTTTTGTAATGCCAAGGTCTCTGTAGATGTGGTGGCATGTTCAAGAGCTTGCTTAGACTTAAGCATTCTCTTCTTGTATATGGTCCGTTCATCGTAAATCTTCTGCATCATTTCTGGTAGGAACCCAAGTATGTCCTTACGATACTGAGCACCGTTTGCACATACACAATACTTCCCATCAATATCTAGTTCTTGAGTAAGAATCTTATCAACAGTTGCTGTTGGGTGTCTTGCGTCAAGTAAGGTTTCTGGGGAGATGTTGTACTGCATGATGAGATGAGGATAAAGAGAGTTAAGGTCAAAAGACACAACCCAATCATACTTTCCTGGAATCGGTTCCTTGACATAGGCTCCTGCGTACTTTTCATCTTTCTTAGCACCTTTCCTTGCGGGGACAACTGTTTTTCTATCGGTAAGATAGTTATAGATCATCGTATCCCACATACGAACTTGACTATAAACATCTTCAAAGTTTACCTTTGCATCGTAAGACATAGTGATGGCAAGTTCCAACAACTTCATCTTGTCTTCCAATCGGTCAATCAACTCAACGTCTTGGATGTTGTACTCCATAAACTTCTGCCAATCACTGGTATAGAAGTCTCGGAAGTTTTCATACTCAGAGTGGTCGAGTTTTCTCTGACCCAATTCGACGAAAGCAATATGGTCTAGACGATATGATTCTTGGTTAGTGTAAGTAAACTTTCGATAAAGATCCAGATAGTCAAGAATGTTAACACCAGAGATGTCATAAGCAATATTTTTTCGTCCTTTAACATAGACTTCCCTTTCATTTGCACGATTCCAAGGAGATAGACTCTTCATCCATTTCTCCCCAAGCACACGACTAACCCTACGAGCAATGTATGGAACATCATACAAGTTGACATTCCAACCCGTAAGGATATCTGGAGTATTTTGCACCCACCAATGAATAAAATGGTTTAGCATTTCATGTTCTGTCCAGAAGATATGAGTCTCAACTCCTTCTGGAGCTACAAACTCACGAGTTGCCCAACTGTAATACTTCTTTGTCACCATATCTTTAATGGTGATGGATAGCATTTCTTCTGCTGCTGCTTCTGCGTCAGGGAATCCATTCTCACATTGGACTTCAATATCCAATGCATAGATCTTCATCTGGTTGATGTTATATTGAACTTCACCAGGAAACTCACGACGAATATACTGATATACGAATCGCTCATATCCATGAACTTCAAACCCTTCGACACCATCATACTGTTGAATAAAGTTTCGTGCTTCTCTAGAAGTCTGAAACTGGATGGGTGATACATTCTTACCCTCTAGAGTCTTAAACTCTTCTTCTTTACGAGAAAGCATGTAGAGTGTTGGGGAGAAATTTGTTCTGTACGAGACGGGTTGCCCGTCTTCGTATCCCCTATACAAGATTGTATCACCAGCGAGTTGAATGTTGGTGTAAAACGAACTCATGCGTTTTTGTATGTCTCCAGCACATTAGGACTTGGATCCAGTATAGTCAAAACGCACTCAGATGTCAAGAACAAATCACGTTGCTCAGCATGAAGAGGAAACTCCCTAAGGGTTCCGTCTTCAAGAACTTCCATACACTTCTCAATCAAGAGACTTGGTTCTTCATCTAACTCGGTAATGCTTCCGATAAGATACTCTTTTCGTTCTCTCAGTAGAACTAACTTAATCGACTGCTCTTCCATTTTCTGCCTCAATCAGTTGGTTGTACTTGTTTTCAATCTCTTCATGAGTTTCATAAACTGTAACAATCTCGTCCAGTTTCATCATGATGTCTTTGTTTTTGGATAACGGTGCCCAAGGTTCAAAGTTGATAGACGGTTCACTAATTTTAGCAGTGACCTCCTCTTCAGTTTGTTCCACAACCGTAGATGTTTTAGGTGCAGAAATCCAGACCGAGTAGGGATTTTTCATTTGAAATCCTACTGCTTTTTCTGGTTCTTCTTGTGTTGTAACTTCATAGAGGTCACAAATCACATCCTCATTACTTCTTGTTCTTACGATTCTTACGCTCATAATCCCTCCTTTCAATTTCGTTTACTGCTTCCTTAATAATATCCTTAAGGATTTTGGATTCATCGATATTCTTTTGTTCTGCGATAGGTCTCACATGACGAAGAAGTTCATCAGTATACGATGAAGGCACTTCTACTGTCAAGAGATCTGTATCACCGTCATAAGTATTCGGTTTTAAATTTACATAAACATTCATGGTAACTCCAAACAAAAAGAGACCCCGCAAGGTCTCTTTGGTTGTACATTATATAGGTCAGTTAGTAGTCCATGTTTCCACCATAACTGATACAGATCTTTTTGTTTTCTGCTGATGATCTACACCACTGTCTCACATAACTATCTGCATCCATACTCATTGCGAAGTGTGCATGGTTATGTAATGCTCCTATTGTAATCAGAATTCCAATAGTAATCAGATTATAGTGTGTCGCTGGATGGCACACTATCACTTTCAGGTAGTTGAGAACTTTGGATTTCATAAACCTTTCGTTGCTGATGCTCAGGGATGATCTTCCGTAATTCTACCACAAGTAATCCATTATTAAAACTGACTGTGCCGATTTCTACATCATCTGAAAGATTAAACCCTCTAGCAAAAGTGCGAGTGGAGATGCCTCTATGTACATATTCCTCCTCACCTTTATTCTTTGGTGCAATCGATCTGATTAAAAGAACATTACTCTCTGTAGTAACTTCAATTTGTTCCTGTGCCCACCCTGCCAATGCTAATTCGATTCTCCATTTGATATTAGATTCTTGAACAATATTGTATGGAGGATATGCTTCATTAACACTTCCCATCCCGTAGGAATGTAGTCTGTAAAACAGATCATCGAATCCTACTGAGTATTTTTCTGCAGCATCTACCACTGCATTAAGATCTTTCGTCGTGAACTTTCTAAGTCCCGTCATTTGTTATGCTCCTAATTAAAGCGAGTTTGTTGTGTGGTCCCCGAAGGCAACCAATAATATTTAACAAGTTCCTAGTTTAATCCACTGTGTAATAATCCGAACCTATATGTAAGGAATACCTCACCTACATAGTATTATCTCATCCATCGATGGAAAAATGAATAAATTTTTACCTATCGTTATGTTATTGATGACAGCATCAGCAGCAAATGCAGGTGCTCTTACACATAAAATATCTTCTAGTGTTCAATTAACCGTTGATGCCGCTGCAACTAATGTCACACGGTTAGGAAATTCATACTCTATTAGTGGGAATAACGTCGCAACCTCTGACGGAACAACTTCTGGTGTGATTTCAACTGGCACAATCACCAGTGGATTATATTCTCCTGGAACGATTTCAGCAAGTCAACTGTCACCAACAAGCGGAGAAGCATTCTCTTACAGCACTGCTTTCACACAAGGTGATGCGATCCCAACCTCTGCTGTAACTGTTGGTGATGTAGCAAACTACGGCAATATTACATCTACAACAGCAGGAGTTGCTGGTTCTCTAGCTGGTACTATTGCTACTTCTGGTGCTCTCACAATAACGGCTGGAGGAGCTGGCACGAATGCTACAGGTCAGTTCGTGAGTGAACTCTCGATCCTACACTAAATAAATGGAGGTCAGAAATCATGACTTCTGGAAGGACGATCTTTTGGTATGTAATGAGTGCGGTGGTTGCAAGTGTCATACCTGCAACTGCCCAGGCGGTCCCCGTGGTCCCAAATTTCAGCCAGGGAAGTATGACCAGTCACACCGAAACAACGTCGAAGGTGACTGAAACTATAAACTCTATAGATTATGCAACAGGATGGCAATATTCAGTATCGGGAACAAACGTGACCAACGGGGGTCAGTCCCTCAGTCCGAACCCAACGACAAACTCAGTGATAGTGAATCCATTAGGAGGAACAGAGGGGCAAGTAACAAGCGCCAACTCTGGTCTAAATTTAAATGGACAGAGTTTCACAATCGCAGAACCAGGAGCAGCGTTCCAGTTCACTCAGACCTACATGGGTCCAGGGGTAACGAATCAAACTGTAATCCAAAGAACAACAGAGGTTACCAGCGTAACCGATACAACAAGTATCTTTACCCAGTAATCGGGTTGTTAATCGCATCTCCCGTCAGTGCTGCTGATGTGGGAGGTGTTTCTGCGACTGCCAATCCAATCGCGAATTCATCAGGCTCAGTTACGAACCAAGCTATTCAGGTATTACAAGGACCATATATCACTAACCAATATGGTGGTGGTATTGCATGTCAAGGACCGACTGCTAATATCACGCCATTCATTACTCATGCTCGTAGTCAGAAGGATCCATTTGAGCAATACTATATGGAACCTCAGTATGACAACAGAGATTTTCAAGGCCAAATGGTAGAGACTCAGAAAGTAGTAAAGAACTTTCCTTGGTCACCACATTATGATAATAGAACATATACAAACTCCGAAGGTGAGACTGTTCGTGCCTATGAAGATGGTGCAGACATGTCTATCACCGTTATGGAAATGGCAGGTGATGGTGTGCCTGATAATCCAGGGTCAGAACTCTGGAGGAAACCAGTAAGAACTGGTGATGCAATCAATAATAGTACTAGTCTTGGTTTATCTGCAACACTTTCTTTCCCACTTGATGGTGGAATGCAAGAGCGTTGTAAGCAAGCAGCAGATACTCAAATCCAAATGCAGCAACAAATGATTGCTAACAAAAGATTAGACTTTGAGATTGCGAGACTTAAGAATTGTGGTCAGTTAATGCAACAAGGAATAAGTTTTCATCCCAGAAGTCCTTACTATAAAATATGTGCTGACGTAGTAGTTAATAATGTCAATGCTATCAAGCAACATCGTCACTCTATCCCTTCGGTTTCAGTGCCGAACGTAAGACCTTTATCGCCCGATTCCGATCCCGTTGCTCCGCCCTCTTCTGCGACACCGACAATACAGGGGGAGTCTTACCCCTTAAGGCAGAAATCTTCTTTATTACCTTCTTCACAGTCGGTTTCACAACCTTTAACAAAAGATCAGCAAGAGGCTTTGCAAGCAGTGCAGAAGTCGTCGCGACTACAGCAATTGAGGCGGTAACAGTTACAGCACCTGGTGATGGTAGGTTAGCAACAATCTGATCTGGTATATTTAAAGTGTCAAATACAGGGAGACATTCTTTTCCTACTGTCTCATACCTGACTATCTTTTTATTATTTTCTAATACTTTTCCTACGGGATTCTTTAGCTGCTGCTCTCTTGTAGGACACTCTGCCTTTGCAGGCGGTGGAGGTGGCGGTGCTTTAGTATCTGTTTTAGTATCATCTTTTTTCTCAGGAGATTTCATAGGTGGAGGTGGAGGTGCCTCTGTTGTCATCTCTAATTTATTTGGATCATAATCTATTGGATTGAAACTAGGTGTTCCTGCATCACAAAATACTCGGACTCCATCCCTGTCTTCTTCTTTGAGTGTTTGATTCTCACTACTATCTCTATGAGACTCAACACATCCAGGTATATTAACAATAGGAACACCCACCTGTGAAGTCACGGGCGGGTATATCGGGACTGCCTGTGGAGGATTAGTCATCCAATCAGGCATTACATTAATATTTAAATCCCGAATATCACCAATACGAATATTATTATCAGGTATATTAATATTAGGTATGCCCATCAGCAATCATTAAATACACTACCAACTGTAGAACCGAGACTCGATCCTGCTTTCTGTCCTAGGAGCAATGCCCATCCACCTGCTAACCAACCAACGTAGGGGACGCTAGCAAGGGCAGGAACAGCGACACCAGCAGCGATAGCACTACCTGCCATTGCACCTTGAGACCGTGCTCCAGCGTCCGCCACGATACACTCTATGTCTTTTGCAGACTTTCCCTCACCCTCTGATACGGCACCTCCTAGATTGCGTGTGCCGTCCATAGTGAATTGGTCTTGACGCCACTCTCGTCTAACCTCAGTGGTGTTACCACCAAAGAATCCTTTATTATTTTTATCCAGGGATAAAGATTTTTGGGACTCAAGGATAGCAGGATCGTTTGCACGATACTCAACCTCATATCCATCCTTACTACCTTTAATTCTATAAGATGAATAATCACCTTTAGGAATATTGATAATAGGAACCTGAGGTTGTCTTGGTCTGTGAATTACATATCCCAACAAACCAATATGTGCGATAGCAAATAGACCACCGACAGCACCAGCTACAATCTTTAGTTTGGACATGATTACATACCAAACGGAATAGCACCACCCGTCGCAGATGGAAGTGCAGGAATAGCGTTACCCGTCGCAGATGGCAGTTCTGGCATTGCAGAATCCATCATTCCAGGTAGAGCACCAGTGATTGCTTCTGCGGCGGCAGCAGCAACTTGTCCTTTTACATTCTCAATAATAGAATCTTTATTAAGATATAGTGCAGCACCACCGCCGACAATACCAGCAGTTCCTACAAAAGATAGGATTGCTAAAACATTAATTACTTTTTGCATTTTATTCTCCGTTACATTTTATACGAATCGTCAGTAGAAATTTTGATTGGTCCCTGCTCAAGACGAATAGTCTGTGAAGGTGCAGTCTGTGCTGCTTTCTCAATCAATCTTTCCATCTGGTCTTTGGTGATGCCAGCACCACCATTACCACCACCTTCTCCTGCTTTCTTTGCTGCCTGGACACCAAAAGTAGCTAAAACTCCAGTGAAGACGCTGGCTATGAAAGTCGGATCTAGTTTTTGTTCAGGAATTCCAAGTGCTGGTGGAAGTTTGATGTATGCCAGCGTGAGTATTCCGCCAGACCAAACAAGGATGCCGAGCCTAACAAAAGTAGACAGAATAGCAAGCTGTTCTTCTTTGTCATCTGCTGCCTCTTTAATTTTACCTAGAAGACCTTTCTTCTTAGGTTCTTCTTTCTTAACTTCTTCAGACATTGAAAAGAGGCATGGCTCTTTTATTTATCATTTAAATATACGTTACCTGATATAGAAATCCTATGGTCATCTGAAGTGTAAAATGGATTTACTGCATGATTTAATCGTGCAGGGAAGAATACCATTTTCCATTCAAAACTCTTGTCAATAAACAGATGCTCGGTATCTAATCCACCAATAGCATTCATGTATTGAAATATAAAACTAGCAGTTTCATTTCCATTTGTAACATATCTCTTCCGCTCTTCTTGTAAATCATATGGTATATTCACCCATATAACAAAAGAAAAAACCCCTGAATGAATATGCAGAGGGTTGAAGTCATACTTCTTTTGATAGTTAATCCAAAGTTTTTCTAAATCAAAATCAACTTTAGACATATCACGCATAGTCTCTGCAACACCCATACTAGGGTGCATTCCAAAATGCTGCAAATAAAGATTTGATAATTTTTTAGTAAGGAGTTTCATTTCCATACCAATTGGAAGATGCCACTCCTGATCAAGATGTCCTCGTAAAGTCCTACGAGCATCAGACTCAGATGTTTTATGTAATACTTCGATAGTTTCTTCTAACTCTTTCCTCACATCAGAAGGAACTTCAATCAACAAATATCCTGGAGATTGAAATTGCTTCACATGATAATTAAACTCACTCATTTGTTTGTCTTTTTTTACCAATATTATATTTGGACTCAAGTGCCCATTCGGTTTTTTCTTTATAAGCAATCACTTTGATCTGACTTAAAGGTGCTGCATCAGTTACAGAATCTTCTTTTACAATTTCCACAAGTCCCCAGTCAGAGAGTAACTTAATAATTCTATTACGTCTTTGTAAATCATTCTCAGAAAAGTTCGCTTTCTTGCCATCAAGTGCAAACAACTCTTTGAAATGAACGATATAATACTGACCCTTTTTGTGGAGAATGTGGCAAGATTGGTATAGTTTTTTCTCCTTTCTAGAAGCAACACCAATACGAGTAAGAGTTTCACGAACCTTAAGGAAATCATCTGGTTCCTTAAGGTTCACTTCTATCATATCATTCTTTGTCCACTGGACCTCTTTAATCTCATTCATCGTTTCTTACCCCCTTTATTCAATTTAGATCTAATAACATCAAGTTGGGTAGGAGATAGAATCCTGAGAGCTTGTTCAGCTTTCTCGGTTGAATAACCATAGAACTCTTTAACAAGTTCAATATCCGTCACCTTTTCCTTCTTGCCCCATGGAGAAAATCTCTTACGGGTCCTCACGGTATTTATAAAAAAATCATACTGAAGTTTTTTATCTAGTTCAGGATACATATTCATCTCGTTTGCAAACATCACAGTATCCATGTGATGAGACATACATTTGTTTATGACGAATGGAGGATAGCATCTTTCCCAAGCAGGATCTTCACTTTCCATAAGATTTTCTTTGGAAAGATTGATACTGTTTAGATAATCCTTGAGAGGATACCGTTCATCATACGACATAGTTAAGTAGAAGCAGTTCTTTACGTTGTTGCTGGTCTTTCATATACTCACCAACTGATCGCATAGTGTAAGTATGATCATACTCATATGGTTTCCAATCGATGAATCTAGACTTGATTAGATTGGAAGAATTATATGATACCATCTGGTCGCAAGCATGTCTATCACATGCAAAGAAAAACTCATCATGGTCAAATCCTTTGTGCATTCCACCTTTCTTACCATAGAGATTAGACTTAATCTCATAAGGAGGATCTAGATATACAAACGATTCCTTCTTGTTAGTCAGAAGTTCTTCGTATGACAGATTAGTAATTCTCCAGTCTTGGATGAGTTCTCCGTAATAAGGGAGTTTGTCAATCCCTCGCATACTAAAGTTAGACTCTGACGCTTGTTTGCTGAAGGAACTGGACTCAGTGAGACCAGAGAAAGAGCACTTATTAACAATGTAAAAATTAACAGCACGAGATAGGTTGGATGTTGAATCATCGTTTATTTTCTCCTTAGCGTCTAAAAATAATAGTTTTGCTGATACTGGTTCTGGATGACGATTCTTAAGTTGAACCAACTCATCACGAAGTTTGCTACCATCATACTGAAGTTCTTTCCAGAAATTATATAATGGTTCATACAAATCATTCACCCAGATATCCAGGTGAGGATACATCTGAGTGATATAAAGAGCAACAGAACCTCCACCAACGAAAGGTTCACGAAACTCGGTGTAGTCTTTGAACAGTGGAAAGAACTCTGCCATCTTTTTAGTAGCACGAGACTTACCACCAGGATAACGAAGAGGAGTCTTTAACGATGTCATAGTATAAGTTGCTTGCTTGGAGTGATGATGTCAGGACCACCGAATAGTTTAACATATTGTTTGATCACATCGGGTGCAACTTCAACAGAATAAATCACATGCTTCATGTCAAGAGCAACTTCAGGACGCTCAGGATCAATAACAGTTGCCCATGGAGCAAATCCAACTTGACCCTGTTGAGGAATGACAACTAAAGCATTCTTTACAGTAACAATACCGTTACTCCAATCTAGAACTTCGGCAATAATTTCTTCTCCAGAAACCAATCGAATTAGTTTTACATCAATCATGATTCAATACCTTTAGGAAAGTTTTCAATTTCAGTCAATTCATAATCCCAGTCTTCCATGACTGTGTTAGCAAGGAATCTATCGGATAACATTTCGAGTTCCTTCTCAGCATACTCTCTGCTCTCTGCTTCCAACCAAACATCAATCACCTTACCAAGTCTAAGTTTCTTGATGTCTAACTCAGACAATCGCTTACAGGCGTCTCTCACGGCATTGCCTGGTGAGTCATCAACCTGTGATCGTAGTCGGACAAATACTAATGCTTTAAACTTCATTTAAATTCACACTCCACCATAATTTGAGTTAAACATGCAAGTAGATTAATCTCTTGGTCTACAACAAAAGCAGACTTGTACTGGTACTCAGCAATGATTAGAACTGCTGCTGCAATACTAGGACCACCCATGACTCCAGATAAGTTATCATACAATTTACGCATGATAGAGGTTGGATCTGAATCAAGATTTTGAGTCACCCACTTCTTAACGTCATTGAACTTCTTATCCTTCAATGCTGTTACAAGAGTATCAACATTAGCATCACCTAGCGCCGCCAGAATACCAGTGTCGATAACCCCTGTGCTGGAGTATCGCTGCAATTCATTGAGGGTTCTTCGGAAATCTGGGAAGTATTTCTGGACGACCTCTGCAACAACTCTCGGAGCGAAGGTGACCTCCTCGCGCCTGAGGATATCTTGACACCTTGTAAAAAACGCACCAGCAAGTTCTTGCTTTGTCTGTCCTCTGACATTAAACTCTACGACCGTCGTCCTACTATGTAGAGGTTCGATAATCTTATTCTTGAAGTTACAAGTGAATATGAACCTACAGTTTTTTTGGAACTCTTCGATACTTGCACGAAGGAGTAATTGAACATCTGAGGTTGTGTTATCTGCCTCATCAATGATAAGAACTTTGTGACGAGCAGAAGCAGTGAGAGACACAGTAGAGGCAAAGTTCTTTGCCTGATTGCGTACAGTGTCCAAGAATCTACCTTCATCCGATCCATTGATAACATAATAATCTGCACCCAATTCTTTACATAGTGCTTTAGCAATAGTAGTTTTACCAACACCAGCAGTACCAGAAAGGAGAAGATTGGGAATCTCTCCTTGATTAACGAAACTCTGGAAGGTTTCTTTCACATTGGCAGGAAGGATACAGTCATCAATAGTCTGAGGACGATACTTCTCTACCCATAAAAAATCAGACATCAGTTGTTAGGTTCGAGAGCAATAAAATATTTGATTCCATCACCCTGAAATAGGGCAACGTTTTGCCTGCTAATAGTCACATCGTAATTACCAGCAAGAAGTTTCAGGTTCTCAACCTTAAAACAATAGCAGAACTCATCATCAGTAGTTCCAACTTCAACAGAATAACTGTTAGAGGTATCATTCTTCTTGTCGGTTACACACAAATGCATAGCACCAGCATCACCAAATAGACAAAGGTCAGGTAGTTGATAAATTGATGCTGCCTTTGTAAGTTGCTTAAGATTACCTGCATCTAGACGAAACTTTACATCTTCAGAAGGAATTACAATCTCTTTCTCAGGTGCCTGAGTAATAATATCTGGATCGGCATAAAAGAAACGAGTCTTAGACTTGCCACGCTGATCACTTACAGTGACGTAATTGGATTGGGTAGTATCGATCTTTGGAGCATCGAAGAGAGCCAGACCGCCCAAGAATACACCCAGATCGTAAATAGAAATCTGTGATTCAAACTGTTCTTCAACATCAGCAATAGCAAGAATGTTCTTATTGATGCTCAGAGTAGAAACTTGGTTGCCAGGTTTGATGACAATAGACTTGTTAATAGAACAGAAGTTCCTGAGAACTTCCATGGTGGATTGAGAAATTACTGTCATTGAGGATAAGATTCGGTGATTCTAGTTTTATCGGAGAAGTGGAGAAGGAGTAATCCGTAGTGTAGGATTTTAATAATGTCGCGACGGGCAGTGCCTTTACGGTCATAGCGAGAAGCATACTTGAGGATGTTGCTACGGCAGAATGCCTCAGCGTCTCCACATGCTTCAATCAAATCTAATGTTTGAATCTCATCGTTGCCAGCAGAATAGTGTTGTCCATAGGTGCCAGCAATATAGTCGCGCAACTCCTTGAGAAGCGCATCTTCATTGTACTTCATAATCAAATGGTTTCTTCGTTCTCATTATATTCTGAATCTTCTCCTGCGTCAACCTTTGTATAAAGATCCAGGAAAGATTGTTTTGTGTCATCATCAAAACGATTGATACACATGTTGACAGCAGTAAGACGGTCACTAAAAATCTCCATCGCTTGTGCAATATGAACCAAACGACGTGTTGTGATTACTTCATCAACACCACCATCAAAGAACGTCTTACGAATGACACCTGCCCACTTCACAAGGTTCTCTGCAAAGATAGTATCACAACCCATATTTCGTAGGATTTTTTCTTCTACCGATGCAGTTGGATAATCTTGCTCGAAGGTAATCGGGAAACGTTCGAGGAATGCTTCGTTGAGAATATTAGTTCCAACAAAGCGACCGTCATCGCTGCCTTTACCTTTAGTATTTGCAGTTGCAATAACATTAAATCCTGCCTTAGGGGTTACATACTTACCAATTTTTTTGAGGAATACACCTTTACCCTCAAGAACAGATTGCAGACACAAGATCTTATTAGATGCTAGGTCAATCTCGTCTAGAAGAAGTACAGCTCCACGTTCCAAAGCTTCGATGACTGGACCATTATGCCAAACAGTGTCACCATTGACAAGGCGAAAACCACCAATAAGATCGTCTTCATCAGTTTCGATTGTGATGTTGACACGAATCAACTCTCGCTTTGCTGTTGCACATGCCTGCTCAACTGAGAGGGTCTTACCATTGCCTGAAAGACCTGTGATAAAGACAGGATAAAATTGATTAGAGGCGATAACTTTGCGAACAGATGCATAGTTACCAAAAGGGACATAGGAATCATCTTTTGTAGGAATGTAATTATCGGCAGGTGTTGCAGAGGGTGCTTCATATGCTTGCTCAATTTCTTGAACAGTTAGGTTCCACTTGCCACGACTAGACTTGTAAGAGTCAAGACGTTTACATGCAGTAGGATATGATACACCTAGAGCATTTGCTGCATCACGAACTTGTGCAGTACTAACTTCAACACCATACTGCTCAGTGAGAGTATCAATCAGTTGTTCGGTAGTGACGCGGTTCATTGCTTTCCTTTGTTTATGTTTTAATTATAGCAGGTCTTGGATTGATTTTGTCAAATCCAGGACGGTTTGCGATCTGGCACACGCAGATAGTTGGATGCCACCCATGGCTTAGATGCAATGTACATCTTGTATGCTTCGATAGTGGTGATACTATCGTCAAACTTAAACTCCTCAGGCATTGCACGAACAAAAGGAGTGTGATCATCCCACGATACATCAGGAATGATTTTGTCAGCAGCAAGAAGAGCAGTGAAACAAGTATGAACTTTGTCATACCTAGCAGCATACTCTTGACATAGAGCAAACCCATGAGCAAGCAACCATCTTGTGTTTGCTACAGTCTCGTTTGCCCACTTGGTGCAGGGGTGATTACGAAACGCTCCTTTGTCTGTAGCATAGGGCGTACCGTCTGCCTTAGGCAAAGTACCATAACCATGCCCCCACTTGTCTGAGGCGACTATAGAGAGCATCTGACAGGTCTCTAAAGGCATCTTGACGATGTGCTTGTCTGGTAGGACAGCAGCAGACTGCCAAGGTGATTCGTCAGTGACAAAGATGTTCATTCAAATACTGCTGTTACTCCCATGATAGTTGCTCCAGGGTTTCGTGCCAAGGCAACTTTCTTAGCATCGTCATAGTCTGTAGCAATAACAATTTCATCGAAAATTGTGCCTGCCTTGAATAGTTGTACTTTACACTTCATGCGATTTGCTCAATAAATGCGTTAAGGATAGTTTTGTTTGTCATTTTAGAACCCATATGTTTCTTAAATGCTCTGGTCAGTTCAGCGCGAGTAGCGACTTCTTTTTTATTCTTGACCTCAAGATCTTGACTGCCTATACCAGAACCTTGATTTGGCATGTAAAAGGACTCGGTAAATCCTGCCCTACCTTTGATAGAAACGTATCGGTCCTTCTTCCATTGCTTATCAATAGATTCATATTCGCTCCTATCTATGTCTACACTCTCCCTTACAAGACGTGTAAGTTCTGCCTTACTACAAATACGAATACCAACCCAGTTGTAATCAGTAATTTCTCTATAAAAAGATACAATCTCGTTTGTAGTATTATAAGGAATCGCATTTAATCTGCGAGTATATCCAGTTTCGGTATCTCGAAGGAAGAACAATTTACTACGTTGATGGCAGAGATATGCGTGCATAAACTCTTTATCAGAATATTGATATTCGTCAGGGATTCGTTTGATATATCCCATTGGATTGGACTCACCATCAGTCAAGCAAATAACGTTTACCTTACTGACACGCTCAACCTTCTTCAATTGTGCGACGATCTCACGAGTACAATACACTGCTTCTGCAAGTGGAGTGCCTCCAAGAGTATACTCAGAGTAGTGTTGTATACGATATCCTCCAATAGAAAACGCCTGAACATACATTAGATGCATGGACTTCTCTAGCGATTTTGCATTTTGTCTAGAAGAGAACATCTCCAGCAATCTAAAATCTTTAGTCATCGCAAGTTCATTCTCACTCTGCTTCAAGTCTTCTGGCAACTGTTGTCGGTTAGTAACAAATCCAGATTGAAAAGCATATACCCTAAAAGGGATCCCACACTTCTTACAGAACCATACTAGATTATAAAGTTGCTTCATAGTATCTAGAAGTTGACTCTGCATAGAACCAGACCAGTCAAGATGCATCACAAGTCCATGATTCTTACCTTCAGGAATGATAGTAATTTTCTTGAAGATGTCATCATTATACTTGTAAGTATGCAGTTTATTGGTGTCAAGAACACCAGTCTTAGAAGTTGCTGCACGCTTATATTCATCAGCAGACTTCCTCATTTCAAACTGCTTACACAAATAGTTGACAGTCTTCTGGGTATCTTTCTTGAAAGAGTTGTAGTGTTCTACAGCATATGAAAGATTTCGTTCATAGTATTCCTTGGACTCCTCGTCATCACCATAATCATATCCATAATAATGGTTCTGCAGATTCTCTTGAACAACATCATAAGGAACAATATAGTCCTCAAGATTAATCTTAGGTAGAGTCAAGTATACCCATTCCTTTGCATCATCATCAACTAAAGTCTCTAGTGCTTGAGAAAGTGCCTCATCAGTTATAGATTGAGTCTCATCAATCTCTCCACCACGGTCTTGTGAAATAATTTCTAGATCGGCAGTATCTTCATACTCACCATCTTCATCTTCTCCTTGTTCATCTTGATCTTCAAAATCTATCTCCTGTTCTTTATCTGCAGACTGCTGACCATTCTCTGACTGAGGTTGAACTGGAGTCTCAGTTTCATCATTTTTCTGGTTGACATATTCCCAGAGTTCTCGCGCAAGTTGGATGACCTCCTGAAAAGATTTGGTATTGGCAGCGCGGTCAACCCAAGTTCTCTCATCATCAGAAAAAACCATATCAGGTTTACCTTTGAAGTATAGGTTGATACGATCAATCAAGGATAGATCATATACCGATTCATTCTTAACACCAAAGAAATCTCGTTCCCAAAGTTCTCTGTATCCATCAAAGAAAGACCTGCGAAGACCAGGATAGGTGACCTTCATCATCTTCTCAATACGAGCGTCCTCTAAGACATTCACAAATGCCTTTGAAACATCGGAGAAATCTTCTGGAGGAGTATATAATGCATGACCCACCTCATGCCCCACCAGAAGGTCATAGACGGTGCTAGAAGCAGTTTTCCAGATGGGGAGGATAAGGAGACGTTTATCTACATCAAAGCAGGCAGTGCTGACCTTACGATGCTCTACAGTGAGATTCTCTGTAGCAAGCAGTTTGGCAAGAGTGCCTTTGACTTCCTGAGTGTTCATCCGTCTCTCTTGATTACCTTGTAATTATAGCAGAGATCACTGCTCTTGGGACAACCGATGGGACACTTTAATCATTGTCACACGAGCATTCCTTGCTTCTGTAAAAACTGTAATGTATCATGCATATCACCAACATGCTTATAACCCAACGATACTTGAGGATACGTTGCTCCTTCACCAAATTCATTTTCAAATGCTCTTTGTGTAAAATGATTATTGAGTCTATACTCTAAAAACTCTCCGCCAAGAGAATCTAATAGTGACGCCATGCGCTCACACTCTTGACTGCCATTAGAATAGATTACTGCTTGCATTTTTTTAACCAACAGGGTTTGCATAGTGAATTTTTATATTTATTCTCGGACGGAACATAGCATCCAACTTGAGGACACTTATTTGCTGGAAACATTTTACCACATCCAACACATTTTGTCTCCCACATCTTCATAATGTTCTTTCTAATCGATTTGTTGCTTGGTCTGGGAAGTCTCTTGGTCTACTATCAGTAGCATTATCAGTTTTAGGAGAACCTTCGTTCGCCTTCATAGTATGCTGGAAGTTTGCTCTCTTATATCGTAACCCCAATGGATCAGGCATCCAGTATGTTACTTGCCAATCTTGTTCAGGACATAATTCAAGATGCTTCTCTACTGAGTGATTGAAACTACCCATTTGAACGTGTCCATCATGAGTGATACATCTATCATCACCAGTGGGAACTAGGAACAGTTGTCTCATAGCACTTCTTGCTCTGGGTTGAGGCTTTTTACGAATTGCACAGGATCCTTTTCGGACTTGTGTACCCAATGATAGCGCATCATATCAAAAATAGGATCCCACATGGTGATACAGACATAATCCTTCATGTGTGTCTCGCAGCAAGTTCCTTCAGTTCCTTTGCTGTCAACTTATCCAATCGCTCTGTGAAATGATCTAGCAGCAATTGTTTGTATTGTTTCTTAGTCATAGTATTGTTGTATCAGTCGTTCAACTTGTTTTTTGTCACAACCACAAGGAGCATTTCTTAGACATCTACGAATCAATTCGTTATCACTAATAGTAGGTTTAATAGTAAACCCCCATTTGTCAACTTCACCATCAACAGGTGCTTCGCATGGATCAAATTCATGTGGCATTAGTCTCTCTGTCTCCAATCACTAGGTTTATCTTGCTGAAACCAATCCTTAATATCATCAGCATCAGTGAACCCCGTTTTATGATTGGATGGATCGGGGTCTCCTAAACCCATCCTATTCAGAAAATCATCGGTACTACCTTCTTCAATTTCTTGAGAGTGTTGTCGTCTTGCTTTCTTTAACATCTCATTAGCAGATGTATTTGCCTTAGCAAGTTTCTGTGCCCAAACCATATCGTCTAGTTTGACTTCTTCTCCATTCGCAATACATTTACAAATGAATTCTAATCGCAGTCTGTACTGTGTAGAAAGCAAAAGTTTTTCCCCCAACCAAGTTTATTTAGGACTCATCAGACATCTTTGAAAAATCATTGATCTTCTCAAACTTCAGTGTTCGTAGGAACTTATCAACAAGAATGTCTCCTTTATGTGAGATAACGAAGACATTAGTATCCTTTCCAAGACCACGAAGAATCTGAAGAAGTTCTCCAGTACCAGAAGCATCTAGTGAACTATCAAACACCTCATCAAGAATGAGTAAATTAGTAGCAACACTATTTTTCATCCTGGCAACTTCACGCCAAGTGAACAGCAGTGCTAGGTCAATCTTCTGCTTCTCTCCCTCAGAGAAAGATGCATATGAAAACTCATCACGATAACGAGACTTGATTACTTCGTTAAACTCCTCATCTAGTGTGAAGTTTACAAAGAAGTCCATCGACTGAAGATACTTGTTAATTAGTTGATTAAAAATAGGAATATATTTCTTAATGATTCTACTTTTGATTCCAGAATCTTTAAGCAAGGAAGCAATAACTTGGAACTCATCCAATCTTTGACTAACTGCTGCACAGTCAGATTCTGTTTTTGCATACTCATCTTGAACATTCTGTAGGTGTTCTCGTTCCTTATCAATGTTAGGAGTATGTTCTTGCAACTTCACAAGTTCATCTTTAATGCGAAGATTCTCAAACTCTAGTCTAACATAATCACGATCAAGTGCAGAAAGATTACTAGAAAGTTCTTTAAGTTTCATAGACTGTTCAGAAATTTCTGATACAATCTTAGTCGCATCAGTAACATCTACATTAAATTGTACAATCTCTTCAGCAACTAGTTTGCCTGAGTGTGTCAATGAATTAATTTGTTCTTTCTTAAAGGTGCCACTAATATCCTGTGTACATGTAGGACATACATCATGCCCTTTAAAAAATTTCAGATCCTTAGATATAATTTTTAGTTGAGACTTTTTATCTGACTGACCTTGACGTAAGGATGATAAAGTTTTTGCTGCGGCATCATAGTCACCAATTTTACTTTCGGTATCTTCAATATCTTTCTCTACAATATACTTATCTCCATGTACTTTCTTCATCAAAGAAAGATTCTCATCATACTTTTTCTGTTTCTCTTCTTGACGATTCTGATTGACTTCTTCAAGAGAGTTGATTAGTTTTTTCTGAGCATGAACTTTACCTTCGGCAAGAGTCAGCATGTGTGAGCAATCTTTACTTTGACCCTGCGATGCACGAATACGATCTTTTAAAAGACCATTCATATTCGAGAAAATATTAATATCAAGTAAGTCTTCAATCACTTCTCTTCTATGCGAAGCAGCAAGTTGCATGAAGGGAACAAATGTGCTGGACCCAAGGATTACGACTTGAGTAAATGACTTATAGTTGAGTTTGAGTACAGACTGTTCAAGATATTTTTGAGTATCTTTAGTGGCAGCATCTTGATCAACCAGTTTATTATTCTTATAAAGTTCAAATACGTTTGGTTTAATTCCTCTAAACACACGATACTCTTCCTTGCCAATACTAAAGGCAACTTCAACTTTAGCATCCTTTTCATTGATGCTATTAACTAGTTGGGGTTTGTTTATCTTACGGAATGCTTTTCCAAACAAAGCAAAACACAGAGCATCCAACATAGTGGACTTCCCTGCGCCATTAGAACCTACAATAAGGGTTGAGGATGACTCGCAAAAATCAATCTCAGTCCACTGGTCTCCTGTCGAAAGAAAGTTTTTCCAGCGGATAGTTTCAAATGTAATCATTACGGGGGGATAATTAGATCATCTTTTTCAATAACGGAATAACTATATCCGTATGTGTTACAGTTGATAGCAACGACTTCTTTGTCAACTTCAAAAATTTCTAGTTCATCTTCATAATCATCGGCAAGTAGTAGTTGTACATACCGTTCTGCGTCGTCTCGATCTTCAAACACAGTGACAGTTTTAATTTTATCTTTGCTAGTTACAGCATAGATACCGCCTGAGTTTATGTCTGTTAAAACGAACATTAGATTTCAGATGCTTCCATGTATAGAGATCTCATTAGATTCTTAATGTTAGGTTTACTAACCTTAAGGTCTATTTCATCTATGTAGTTATCTAGGAGAGTCATAGTGTCTTCGGTTTCCAACACCGAATCACTAGAGACTTCTGCATTGAGGTCTTCGATGATTTTTAAATCACCCAAAGACATTGCTTGAAGTTGATTGACCGTGTAATCAAACTTTGCATAGTCTCCCTTCTCTTCTACGATTAGTTTGACGTATGCTCCTTGTAGTTCGCTAGAGTCTGGCAAACTTACTCCATTATTATAATACACTTTATAGAAGGTGTCAAATGGATTTCTAATAAAAGTTGTTCTTAGAGTGTCGGTATCAAATACATGAAACCCTCTTTTACATCCATAGTCATTCCAATACAACTGATAAGGATTACCTAAGTAATACACATTACCCTTGTTGGATTTCATGTGATAGTGTCCAGAAAATACTTTCTTAAATTTTGAGAACGCATTCTTATCCATACCACTTTCCATGACATGTCCAGGATGTGCTTCAAATCCATTAAGTTCTAGATGCCCCATACATACTTCGGCTTCAGTACTTCCTACTTTTTCCAGAACTTCTGTACGATTTTCATCGCAAATCCAAGGCAAAAGGAGTATAGGAACACCATCGTAAACAGCAGTGGTGGGACTGTCGATAACACTGATGTTTGTGTATCCTGCAAGTAACTCACTTGGGGCGTTAACTCGTAGAGTATTCTTGTAATAAATATCATGATTGCCTACCAGCATACGCATGTGTACACCCAATTCGTTTAAAGGGTCAAACCACATATCCTTTGCTGCCTCTAAAGACATAAAGTTGATTGATCGACGCTTATCAAAAGTATCTCCAAGAGCAATCACTTGCTCAATGTTAAACTTCTTGATGTATGGTATAACTACCTTAGTATAAAATTTTCTATAAGTCTCAATAAAATGCTGATTGTCATTCCGAACACCAAAGTGCTGGTCCGTAATCAATAAGATCTTCATCGTTTCGAGTTCATCTCCACACGGGACTTGATCTGATTATACCCTGTATCGACATCCCCGTCAATACTAAAGACGTGTTCGTAACCAGATTTCTCAAGAATCTTATCTTTGATTTCCATCTGTCTTTTTTCTTTTTGAATCCTTCTCAGGAATGCATAGTATACAATCTGTGTAAAATACGCAAACGGATTCTTAGATTTTTCAGGATCAAAGTTATTAATATATTGAATACAATTTTCAATACCATCACAAATCATGTCCTCCTTATACATGTAGTTAATAAAGTTAGGACGATATGAAAGGTGAGTTGCAATCTTTAAAAAACACCCACCAATGTAATTATTGACTCTGGGTTTTTCTGCACTATTCCATTTCTTAAGGGCTTGCACCTGTTTGTTATGAGGAAGATCTAAGAATCCAGGAATATCCTTCTCTGCTGCAGAAAGAAGTTCCTTTTTGTATACAATTATTGCAGCAAGAAACTCTTGATTATCAACATAATGTTGTTTTTGTTTTTTAACAGGCGTTTTCATATGGTATCTGCTTTGTTAATATTATAACACACTTGACAGAATCGTCAAGTCTCTGTATAATAACCATGTAAGGGTTCAGAGAACACCTAGCTTCTATAGATCTTCTCTAACAGTTTCCTTGCTTCATCAATTTTACCTAGATAACCCATCTCGGGTTCTAGTTCTATTTTAGTTTTAGTTGACTTTTCGTCATCTTCACTAATAATAAAAGCTTCGTATAAGTATGAAACTTCTTTACTCATTGAAGTGACTGTAAGAATATCCTTCTCTCGTAAAATGAAGAAGTCCTCATTAGAAAACTGCATCCATTTTGAGAATCCTACACCACGAATCATTTTCCCTTCTTCAAGTTCTTTATGAATGACTTGGGTGCAAACAGGATCTTGGAGAAAAACTAGCGTTTCACCCTCATCTTCTGTAAGTACTGCTTTACCTAAAACTTCTTCGCCATTGAGGAGTTTGAAAACTCCATAAAATTCTTCATCATGTCTTGCGTAATTAATCATAAGTTTTTTAAGTTTACATCTATGATTTCATAATTAAATTTTTCTTGATTATATACTTTAACTCTTTCCATTAAATGGTTGAGTGTATAGTTGTTACCTCTATCGGTAGAGATATCATCAGCAATATCATATAATGTTGCTTGAGATTTATTCTCGCCTTTCCTTAGAACACGACCAATAGATTGTAGGTTGCGAACTCTGGACTTTGAAGGACTTGCGAAGATAACGTTGTGTAATCTTTTGATGTTGATGCCTGTGGAAAAAGTACCGTAAGAAGCAACAATGATTGCATTGTCAGACTTTTCAGTTAGTAATCTGATGTCTTCACGGTCATTAACATCTACACCACCATGTACAAAATGTACTGGTCTTTCGGTGTAACTATTTATCATCTCATAAAGAGGCACCCCATGACGCTCTACATAGTTGAAGAGGATTAGAGTATTTCCTTTTAAATCGCAAGCAAGGTTACGGATAAATTTATTTCTACCTTCATGTTCTACAAGGTATCCGATCTCATCTTGATACCCTTCAAATAGTTTTTCCTCATGCTTCACCAAAACAATTTTTACTTTTAACTTAGCAACATGTCCTTCTTGCATTAGTTGTGCAGTTCGTGTCACTTGTGAGCATCTACCAAAGACACCCTCAAGAACTAACTGATTGACATTTGCACCATCAAGAGTTCCTGTAAATCCAATACGATATTTACATTCATGCAACTTACCCATCAGAGACGTAAGAGATTTAGCTTTGAAAAGGTGTGCCTCGTCACCGATGACAACATCAAACCTGTCAAACCATTTTCTAGGTTCCTTGTAGATAGATTGCCAAGTGGTAATTACCACCTGATGATTCGTGTATTTTTCCTGCCCCGCATATATTTTGTGGCAGTTTTCGGACGCCATCCAACCATATTCTTCAAAGTCCTTATACATCTGCTCCACTAGAGATGTTGTAGGGACCACGATCAATATATTTCTATCTACATTTACATGGAATCTTACTAATGCGTATATCATTAATGACTTACCTGAAGCTGTTGGTGATAACAGGAGTCTTCTATTATATTTTAACGCCTCATAAATTGCTTTATACTGATAATCACGTACCTTTAAGGACGGGGGTAAGCGCAAGGATTTTACAAAACCCACTACCGATTCTGGAGTGATGAAATCATTCTGTGCTAGAGGGTGACCAAAGAACTTACAGTCTTCAAACTTATATTGATACTTCTTCTCGTCTGCCCACTCTAAAAGATAGTCTAAGAGACCACAGTAGATTTCTCCTGTTGCTGGTGAGTACAAACGGATCTTTCCATCCCATCCTTTCCAACGACGTTGCTTCTGCATATACTTAGCAGACTCAACTTCAAAACAAAAGTAATCTGCTAGTTCATAATTAATGTGAGGTTCTGCCTCAATCTTAAGATAAACTTCATTCTTTTTACGAATACGGAGGTCCATAAAACCATGCTACAAGAGATTTACGCAATCCTGATGTTACAGGTCTAACCCTGTGCCATTGATCACCTTGAAAGAAGATGGCAGTTCCTGGTGTCGTTTTGAAGGACTTATACCTAGGTTCTACCCCTGGACTATATATCTCTAAATCGAACTCCCCTCCCTCGTAGTCATCGTTTAGGAAGAGTGACATACTAATCTTTCTTACATTGCCTCTAACAGGTCTTGGGTGCTGATCTACATGCCAATTATATGTGCCTCCTGGTTCATATAATCCATATTGAATAGGTTCAACTCCAGTAATATTAAAGTTCCATCCAGCATCTCTGTTCACATGTCTCACCATCTTAAGTAACATGATGTATAACTGCTCGTCTTTTACCCATGCTATTTTAGATTTTCTTTTTGCTTGATTTTTTTGATCATGTAACTGACCATCATGCCACTTAAAAGAATTGCCAGACAATGCAGTATTGACTACTTGCATAGACTGGCGATTAAAAGAAACCTGTTTATAATATAAACCGTAATGCATTACATACCAGATTGAAATCTTTTCCATTCAATGGCGTTTTTAATATGAAAACTACGATTGTTAATTTGTCGTAGCACACCATCGAGGAAACATAGAACTTGACTTATATATCCTATCTTGTATTGTACCTTTCCAATGTCCTCATCAGCAGCAATGAACATCGATATCTCTTCTTTAGTTGTAAGTTTCAAATCAAAAGGCATCTCCTTATAGATTGCTGCTGGTGCCTTCCCCTTGTAATATAACCATTTCTCTCTAGTAATTCGATTCAACTCAATCTCCTTCTCACTCTTCATAAGTGAGAAGGTATTGTAATACTCCATATATTTTGCATGGAGTTGAGGAATTTTTAAAGAGTCATTATCATGTAGATCATCATCCAATACGGAATCAGTCTTCCACATTTCCTGTAGCGATTCGAGATTCATAACTATACTTCAATTTCATTGCTTGTAAAATCCATGCCTGAGACAAGGACTTTGGACCATTAATAATAATTCTAGCGTGTTTGTATTTTAATTTGGGGTCATCTAGAGCGCGTGTTTTCCAATTACTCATCGTCTAGTCTGACTGTTAACATTTCTAATCTCATATAAAGTGTATTTAAATGTTGCTGTTGCTATGAAATAATCATTATCGGCACCAGTAACATCGAATGCGAGTGTAGATAAATCTGTGGGGAACATATCTTTAAACACAACATCAAAATTTGCGATGTTGTTATTATTCAAAACTTGAAGAGTGGCATCAGAAAATCTTGCATCTCTTGTAGGTTCGTTCCGATACTTATCATTCCAAAGTTTTCTTTCTTTCAACTCTTGAGGAGTACCTAATGCACGCATCCAATTATGAATCTGCATATAGTTTTCTAAGTCTTCATCTACAATAAAATCTATAGTGAAATCATTGTAACGCATGTTCCCTTCAACAGGAATTGGAACTAATCCTCTAGTTGGAATCTGAACATCTCCTAATGTGATGGGTGGGATCTCTGCTTTTTGACACAGAAATGATACCTTGTTTGCCTTATCCAAAACGAATATAAATCCGATAGGAGACAAAAAGTTTCTGTTTGTTAATTGATCGTTATACCAGTTTGCCATTTTATGCGTTTATGTTTTCTAACCAAGAAGTGGCGATATATTTTTCGCCTGATAGTGGAGGGTTACCCCTATGAACATGAGTGAAACCTGCTGGCCAAATAAGGACTCTTCCCTTTACTGGTTTATATCTTTTAGATTGATATAAAAACTCAGTCTCTCCACCGTCATCAACATCGTTGAGATACATCATAGTTGCTGCAACCCTTCGATTACATCCCATTGATCCTCTCTCGTCATGCCAAGCATGATAACCTTGCTGAGGCAAAGTTTTCTGCACATTTAAATAAACTTGTTGATATCTATAATGTAGAAGTTGTTCATACTTATCAATGTATCTCGCCAAACAGGAACTGACAACTTCATTATATGATCTCATGTATGGATAACCGCAAGCGTGGTCAAGCATAAACTCTTCAGTAACTAAACTGTTGTCAATTCTTGCATGTGCCTTTCGTTCCTTACCAAATAATCCTTTTCTGTTAAAGGTAGCACCACATTTATTTTGATACTCCCAATACTCAATAAAATCTGAGGTGTCATAATCAGTATCAAAGATACCGATAAAATCCTCAAACTTAGTATCAGTAATCATAACGAATCATTCTATCTAAAGATATTTAGGTACAAAAAAAGAGGTCCCAATAGAGACCTCCTTCACTTCCTTCACACGGTATACTATGTATGCAATTCACATAAGCACTTCCTTACAGATTCGTTTACATGATGCTTGGTGTGTATCGGTACATTCAATTAGACATTCGTAGTAATCGTTTATTTTTTCTAATTCGGTAGAATCCTCAAAGTGTGACCATTCATATAATTGATTTCTAGAAGCGAGATTGTTCATGGTTTTCCTGTGTGTAACTGCGATTCATAATGTAGTTCAAATTTGGGGTCATTTGTTCACCTCGTAATTCTATACTATCTATACTAGTTTGTCAGGAAATACTCACTTAATGCAACGAATATTATTGCCTACTAATTTATACCTAGGCATAAAAAAGACCCCCTTGTAGGAGGTCTGAAAGGGCATGTGGGACAACCTGCCCCACAACAACCTGACTCACATAAGGTTGGCAACCTGTACACGACGGTAGTACTTGTTGGCGTTGGCGGTAAGAGCACCGCTGCCTTGGGTAAGACCACCAGAGAAGGGGTTCGAGACCATGCCGTAGCGAGTCTTGAAACCGATTTTTGGTTGGAAGGTGTTAGGGTTGATTGCACGAACCTGCTGAAGAGGAACATATGGGCAATAGAACAGACCAGCGTCATAAGGTGAAGTACCCTTATAACCAGCAACATAGAAGTGCTTGTCTGCAACGTTAGCAGAGTAAGGATCAACGTAGACCTTGATGCGACCGTTGAGTGTACCAACCAGTGTGCTGGAGGTATCATCAACTGCTGCAAGACCGTTGTTACCAGCAAGAGCAGGGGTGTAGTCAAGAACACCAGCCATGCCCAGTGCAGAAGCAACGTCGGCAGAACAGATCAGGATGTTGCCTTTGCCACGACGAGTTTGCTGACCGATAGCGTTAGCATCGCGCTCAATCTGGAACAAAAGTCCTTTGAACTTCTCAACAGACCAACGACCGTTGCTGTCAACGTCAAGGTCAAAGATACCAGCAGTAGCGGTATTGTTCTGAGCACCAGTAACAGCGTTAACTACGATAGTACGAACGACTTCGCGGTTGATTTCAGCAAGGATTTCTGTGCTGAGGATGTTAGCCAGTTCAGTTTCAGCATCCAGACCGTGAATTGCCTTCAGGTCTTGTGCCATTTCGATGCTGTACTCAGCCTTCAGGGCGCGAGCACGAGCTGTTACAGTGACCTTCTCGATTGAGAAACCCATCTCACGGAATGCCGTGTTAGATGCAGAATCATCAAGACCTTCAGCAGTTGCCGTGGTCATGCCAGTGGCGTCGTCTGCTTGCTCATAGGTTCCAGCAGGGGAATCGTTGAGAAGTGCAGGGTTGTTGCCTTGGGCGTCGTTCGTAGCGTCAGAAGCGCCAGGATCGTATGCACCAGGACCGCCAGAGAAACCAGCGTTAGGCTCGTTGAAGAATGCTTCATCGTAACCAGAAGCATTAGGATCGCGCTCGCTACCATAGTTGGTACGCATTGCGAAGATCAGTCCAGTAGGACCAGTCATTGGTTGAACACCAGCAATATCATAAGCGATAAGCTGAGGCATGGAGCGACGGATGAGGCTGATCAGTACAGGGTCGAAACCTGCAACAGGACCTGTCGCTGTGCTGGCACCAGTGTAGCCAGTTGTTTGAAGAGTCTCGTTAAGGATTTGTCCTTCTTCGACTTGTGCTTTTTCTTGGTTTTCGAGGAGTTGAGCGATGACGCCACGCTTATGGGAATCTTGAATCTCTGGAAGAGCATCGTGATTCAGAACGGGTGCCCACTTCTCCTGGAGTTGACGTAAAGACATTTGTATCTCCGAGTTAAAAGTAGATAAAGTTAATTAATTATTTAGACCAACGAGCGATTGCATCAACGTATTTCGACATTGAGCCACCCAGGTTTTCTTCGACAAGGGGTTCCGAAACTTCTTCGGTGGGGTCGGTTGCAAGTGCAACTTCAGCCTTACGGGTGAAGTAGGATTCCTTGATCGTTTCGATTTTCCTTTGAAAATCTTCTTCAGTTTCAAACTCAACACCCTCTGCCAGAGAAGCAAGCTTCTCCTTCTGTGTCTCAGCGAGACCAGCGGCACATTCGTTCACAATTTCCATTTTTACAAACTCGCCAATGCGCTTATTTAAAGCGACGTTAACGTCGATTTGCTCGTTGAGTTTAGCTTCCATTTCATCAATTTCTCCAACCATGCCGTCAAGCATGTTGAATTTTTCCTCAGGCACACTAAAGTTGTGCTCAAGGAAAAGACCTTTTAGACCGTTGAAGAATGACTCTGCCATCTCAGTCTTAATGCCATGCTCGATTTGTAGTGAATTTTCCTTCATCCACTGTTCGGCGGCATAAGTCAGGTAGTTGTCAACCTTCTCGGCCAATTCTGTTTGGATCTTTTCGACTTCTTCAGTCAGCGTAGATTCATACGCTTCTTGCAACGCTGCTGCTTCTTTGTTAACGCGACTGGTTACAGCGGCTTCAAAGATTGTTGCTGCTTTTAAACGGAACTCTTCTGAGAGGTCTTCACCAGCGACAAGAGCGTCAACATCTTCAGTAAAGTCGAGTTCGGTTTCAGCGATGACTTCTTCTTCACTTTCCGTTTCCTCCATTTTAGCAGATGCGTCACTTGGCTTAGTGCTAGGAACAGGTGCTTTACCTACAGGTGCTGCTGCAGACTTGCCTGCGTTCTTAGTTCCTTTAGCGCCTTCTTCCGAATCAGAAGTAACATCAATTACCTTAGATGCTCCACCTTTAGAGGTGTCAATTTTTTCACCAGGTTTGGCGTCTTTGGTAACTGCGTTGGAACCTTCGGTCACAGACTCCATATTATCTAAGTTTTTGTCGAGGGTCTCAGACATTTGATATTCTCCGTTATGCAATAGTAGCGTTATCTTTTATTATTTATAAATCACAGACTCTTTAAAAATGCTGCAAACGCGGAGATTTTACGCTCCTGCAGATTAATAATAGTTGCTTCATCAAGTTCGGTTTTGATTTGTGCAATAGCAGACTCTTTGAGGATGCCATTATCCCAAACCCATTCCTTTCCTTCCATAATACCGTCAACAAATGCATCAGGTGCAGAAGGATCTGCTACAATATCAGCAGCAGTTGCAAGCATAAAGTCATCTGCGACGACATTACAACCTTCTTTTTTGACTAAAGAACCCATACCTCTAGAAGAAACGCCAAGACTGACGCCTTCAGAAAGAAGGTTCTTTGCAATATTACCCATGGGAGTATCAAGGATTTTTGCTCTACCAATGAAGTTGTTTCCATCTTCTTTGAGAGATTCAATCTTATGTGATACTCTATCAAGATTGATAGAAGGACCATCGGGATGACCTAACTCTCCAAGGGCACGCCCTTTTTGAATGTAGTTCTCGCTGTATTTAGCAACTTCGCGCTGTAAAGTTGGCAACTTGTACATGCGACCATTGCGATTTTGAAGTTCTGCCTGTAAGAAGATACCTTCGATGAAGTAATTCTTCTTGCCTTCTTTCTCCTCACACAGAAAATCTACTTGAGTGATTTCTTCAGCTATCAGTTTCATTTTCTTCTTCGGGGGTTTCTACAGGTTGTTCTAGTTCATCAGTAGGAGGTTCATGTGGCATACGCCCATCAACTTCAACATCTTGAGCATTATCGGAACCGTCTGGCAAACTATCAGCAATTTCATCTGCTGAATCTTGCGCGGTTTGATCTAACTCAAAACCCATACTCTTAGCATACTGAACTTTTTGTGCTTGAATAGCATCATAAGTTGAAGATGCTAAAGCGTCATTAATGGAGTCAATCGCTTTTGCTTTTTCATCACTAAAAACTTGCTGAACTATTTGTTTTGCAATATCACTAGGCATAATAAGTATCCATTATTAGTATTATTTAGTTAATTAAAATTCTCCTCTGCGGACATCTCCAGGATCAACTGAAGATTCCTGTGCATTTGGGTCTACTTCTGCTGCTGGGGCACCTTCACCGCCAGCAGCCATAGCA
>Ga0209666_1000341_pt1 | contig 36551 bp, 25 predicted proteins | sample SaaInlV_125m_DNA_FD_184679 | JGI IMG/M metagenome (GOLD analysis project Ga0209666, IMG submission 184679) | Marine microbial communities from expanding oxygen minimum zones in the Saanich Inlet - Saanich Inlet SI037_S3LV_10m_DNA (SPAdes)... | ecosystem: Environmental > Aquatic > Marine >...
AAAATCTTGAGTATCTTCTTTAAAGAAAACTATTATTTGAACTCCTAATTTAGTTATGGTTATAACTCCAGGTCCTCCACCAAAAACTTCAGCTGCATAAGTTCCAACATATCTATCAGCTGCATCGGAGGCTTTTGTTTCATGACTCTCCTTCTTACATCCAAAGAGAAAAAAGGAGCTGATTATTACTGTGAAAATTGTTCTTTTCATGATTGTTTTTTTTAGTGTTTAATCCTAGGTAAAACTTCTTTAATCTTTATAGTAAAATTTCATATGAGTCTCACCATCCACCTTAACCTCTGTTGGATAATTATTTTCGTCATAGGAATAAGTGTAAGTTGTCTTAAAAACCCTAACATCATCTCCAAAACCATGTAAATAATTTATTTTAGAAACAATGTTATTATTAGGAACTAGCTCTTTTTCAAACCACATTTGAAAATCTAACTCTGTTCCAAAAAAGTCATATAAAATATCCCTTGCAAAATAAGGTTTGTCATCATAAGTGTATTCAACAAGTAATTTCCCATCACTTTCAATTGAAGCAACATTACCATTTAACATCTTATACTTATATTCAACACCACCAGGAGAAGTTACAGTAATGGCCGAGTTATCATTTTTATAATTTATAATTTCAACAACTACTTCTCCTGCAGAGTTGATCAACTCTACTAAGTTTTCCTTGTAAGAGTAATTGTATGGTTTCTCCATATTTGCAAGCGGCTGAATATAGTTTTCAATATTCCCGTTTTCCAAATATGATGTTTCAGAAACTATATAATCCGAATCGATTGGAGAATCTAATGAACCTCCCATAGAGAGTATTGTTGGTTGACAATCATCATTTGACTCAATGTTAATAAAATAACCTTCATCAATTAATTCCACTCCTTTTAAACAAGTTCCTATTTCTTCTTTTTCATAACTACAGCTACCATCACTTTCTTCAACCGAGGAGTCAAAATTTATTGCATTAGGATCAGTACAACCTTTTTCTTTTACACAAGATGATAATGCAAGTGTTAAAATGGCTCCTAATAAAATTGTTCTTTTCATGATTTTAAATTTTAAAGATTTACTCCAAAATTAATTAAGAGATTAAGAGAGGTAAAACTGATTTACACAATAGGACTCTGATAATTTTGCATTTTTTGCAAAAATTCATTTTTTATCAACTTAATAAAACAAAAAAATTTCAAAAAAAAGAGATATACTCTTTTTCTTTAATAGAAAAGACCCAAGTGGACATCGAACCACTTTAGATTAATTATCTGTGAATTACATTTTAAGTGAAACTTCAGAAAACAAAAAAGTCACTAAATATCAGCGACTTTTTACATCTGTGTGACCACCTGGTCAAATCTCGAACTATTTAATGGATGATTTACGAAAAATTTCAACATATGAATCCGATTAAGCTATTAAACATAAAATTAATTAGCTTTAGTTTAGAAATGGAAAAACTTATCTCGCTAATAAAAGAGTCAATTCACCTCAGCTCTGAAGCTGAAAATCACATTCTCTCTTTAGGTAATGAGATTGAAGTAAAAAAAGGAACATCCCTTATTAGTCAAGGACAATTTGTTCGAAAAACTTATTTTGTATTAAACGGCTGTTTACGTTCTTATTGCATGGATAAAAAAGGTAAAGAACATACCCTACAATTCGCTATAAAGAATTGGTGGATAAGTGATTTTATTGCAATTTATACTAACGAGTTAGCCTCTCTTTCAGTTGAAGCTATCACCAACTCAAAAGTCATTGAATTTAACGCGAAAGATTTAAGTGAAATAATGACTCTTTTTCCGGAATTTGAATCTTTCCAAAGGGAAAATTTAGAACGTCATGTAGTAAGTTTACATAAAAGAATATTAAATCAGCTACAACTTTCTGCCTCTGAGCGATACGATATTTTTTTAAGTCAGTACCCAGATATCGAGAAACATTCACCAAATTATCATATTGCATCATACCTTGGGATAACTCAACAAAGTTTGAGCAGAATTAGAATAGAAAAAGTTAAATAATTGGTTTCTTAACATACGGTAATTTTTTCTTGAATTGCATCCTTTAATTTCGACTTACATCAATAATTCTAAATAATATGTTAAAAAAACTATTAGGTATAGCATCAAGACTAGAGGCTGATGGATCATATAGTCCTTCAAAAGTTGCACTAAAATTAGCCACAAGTCTCACAACAGACTACACTGACATCAAATACAAAAAGTATACAGGAAAAAAATCCAAGATTGCGGTAATTTTTACGGAGGAGAAGAATTTAAAAATGAAAAATGGGAAAATGTTTTCTACTGGAAACCACCCCGTTGAAGCACTTTTGCCTATGCTACATTTACAAAGTGCTGGATTTGAATTTGATATTATTACTCCTACCGGTAAGTCTGTTGTTTTTGAAATGTGGGCATTTCCTCAAAACGATAAAAACGTAAAGATTCTATACGGTTCGTTAGAATCTTCTTTTAAAAAACCCATCAGTTTAACTAATTTTGTAGATACTTCTTTCCAAAACCATGATGCATATGCTGCAGTTTTTATTCCTGGAGGACATGGGTCGATAATTGGCCTGCCTGAAGATTTAAACGTATCTAAAGTACTAAACTGGGCTCACGAAAATGATTTGTTTACAATAACGCTTTGTCATGGTCCAGGAGCGTTTTTATCCACAACATTAAACAATGGTACATTTTTATACCAAGGTTACAAAATGTGTGTTTTCCCTGATTCGGTAGATAAAAAAACTCCAATGGTTGGTTATTTACCTGGGCAAATGCCATTCCCTATTAGTGAAAAATTAAAAAGCTTGGGTGCTGTTTTAATGAATAAAAAATCAGACAAAACTGTTTACGTTGACCGTAAACTAATTACTGGTGCTAGCCCTTTAGCTTCTAACGAACTAGGAAAATTAGCGGCAGATACTTTACTTAACAATTTAAAATAAATATGGAATTATTAGAGAAACTAAACTGGAGGTATGCAACAAAAGTAATGAATGGTAAAAAGATATCTCAAGAAAAAATTAATAATATAATTGAGGCGATTTCTTTATCACCGACTTCAAGCGGACTCCAACCATTTGAGGTATATGTAATTACAAATCAAGAATTAAAAGATCAAATTAAGCCAATTGCATGGAATCAATCGGTTGTAAGTGATTGTTCTCATTTACTAGTTTTTGCAGCATGGGATACATACACTGAGAATAGGATTAATAAGATGTTTGATCTTGTAAATGAAGAAAGAGGTTTTAAAAATGAAGGATGGGAAAATTACCGCCAAATGCTATTAAAAGCGTACCCTCCAAGAGAAGCTATTAAAAACTTTAATCACGCTGCAAAACAGGCTTATATTGCTTTTGCAAATGCAATTACTGCGGCTGCTTTTGAAGGAGTTGATGCAACTCCCATGGAAGGGTTCGATGCTAAAGCGTTAGATGAAATTTTAAACTTTAATGAAAAGGGATTAAGAAGCTGTGTGCTACTCCCATTAGGATATCGAGACACCGAAAATGATTGGTTAGTAAGCCTAAAGAAGGTTAGGAAAAGTAAAGATGACTTAATAACTCAACTTGATTAAATATTATTCTTAAGTCCATACAAACCTTATTGAATAGTCATCAGATTTAAAATCGAAAAACCCCAGTAAATACTAGGTTTTTTCGATTGGGTGTGGGCCCAATGTCTCAAATATCGAACTTTTTGGTGGAGGATATTATTGCTTTAACCCCTCCTTAGAATTTCTATTAAATCTTCATTCACATAAACTACTTGGCGTCCTATTTGGGTAGATTTTAAAACTCCGATTCCCTCTAGTTCTTTAAGGTAACGAGAAGCTGCTTTTCGTTCTACACCTATCTTTTCAACTACGTAATCAATCTTAGAATATGGTTGTTCAAATAGTAATTCAATCAATTCTTTTCTATAAACTTTAGGAGCTTTCTCTTTAACTACTTCAATAGTGGCATCAAGTAATTTTTTGATTGAATTTATCTTTTGAACTGTATTATTTGAAGTTTCTTCAACCGCTTTTAATATATATAAAATCCATTCTTCCCATTCGCCTGTTCTATTCACTTGATTTAATAATCTGTAATAGTCTGGTTTATGATCAATAATATATGAACTCAGGTATAAAATTGGAATATCTAAAAGATCATTCAGAATCAAGAACAATATATTCAGTATCCGTCCTGTTCTTCCATTTCCATCATAATAGGGGTAAATACTTTCAAATTGAAAATGTAATATCGCCAAATTAATAAGCGGCTGAACATCACTTTCAGTATTAAAATGGTCTAAGAAATTAGTCAGTAGTTCAAGTATTTCATCCTTGCTTTGTGGTGGTCTATAAACGACCTCTCCTGTTTTGTCATTTTTTAAAACAGTTCCAGGTGTACTTCTAACTCCTGAATTATTTTCGACTATAATACTCTGAATATCATTTAAGTCTGAAAACCTAATGAATCCCTTTTCTTTTATTAAATCAAAACCAGAGAAAATTGCTTTTCGATAATTAACAACTTCTTTTACAGCTAAATTTTCAATTTTATTCGTTGAAAGAGCTTTATAAAGCTCATCTTGAGTTGTTATTATGTTCTCAATTTCTGAACTATCTTTCGACTCTTGTAATACAGCAGCATTTACAAGCATAGACTGATTTGGAATCGACTGCGCCACACCTTTTAACTCCCCCAACGCTCTCATAGCTTTGGCACTAGCTTTTAAAGTCGCAATAGTTTCAACTTTATCAATTGAAACTGGCAATTTATTCAAAAAAAAATGTGGTGTCTTTTGTCGCATATAATAACAATGTGTACCAAATATACTATTTTTGGTACATATAAAGCAAGCGTGGGACTTGTTGGTACATAAACATAAAATAGAAAATTAGACGGCCTTGTTGCACGGATGGTATCATGACGGGCAAGGCTTACGTTATATAATTGCTTAGTATTATGCTGAAATTGAAGATTTCAAAGGTGCACTAATCTATTTTCGATGGTTTAAAAAGAATTTTCCTGATGACATCGGTTATCCTCATTTCCATTTGATTTGGACAAGAACTTTATTTGAACAGAAAAAAATTTAAGTTGGCTAAATTAAAAGCTATTGAAACAGCTTTCTCAAACTTATACTTAATACCTGCGATTTTAGGAGTTTAGATTGAGGATGTTGGGATAAATGAACATTCAAACGTAATAAGTTTGGAGTATGTAAAGGAGATAGAGAAGGATATTGAATATTTAATTTCAGTTGATTTTTTTGAGTGGCTTCTAGATGTGTACGGTAGTCCAGAATATCAAGAGGTTGTTAGCAAATACATAAGATTATCTATGGAATTAGATAATCTAAAGGATACGGATGAAAGGTCTTGAAGATTCCTTGGTTCTACCGAATTAAAGTGACTTCAAAGCCACATCCGAATAGATTACCTTGCCACCTTTGGTTTGCTTGCCTTTGTAATTCCAGTTTAAGAATATGTCTTTATCAATCCAAAAGTCCAATCTGAACTTGCAACAAAAAGTAGGTCAATTTTTTAAGACCTAAACTTCGTTTTACTCTCTCATTCGATTAATTTGGAGCAAAACTACTAACTATAATAAGTGAAGCTATCTATGTAACAAGACTTTCATCTTATCTATTTAAAAAGCTAAATTGCACCTGTTTTTTGAGAAAAAGTCTACCATGAGGGCAAAAAAAAAGAGTGCCACTTTCGTAACACTATGATTATCAACCTCCCCCAAGGCTCCAATTATCGAACTTTTTAATAAAGGATATTGAGCTCTTTATCGACAAGCCAGATAAGAATAATTTATAATAGCATACGTCAGAGAAAAACTGTCCTACTTTTTTGTTGCAAATCCACACCTATCATGTTTTCTTTTTTCAGCATAAAAAACAGCTAAATTATAAGAGAAATTCGAACAAATTAAAACTATTTAAATGCCGTGCTTCACCGAATAGAATCCGTCAGATACTTTAAAATAGGATCTATTTTTTCAGGATTAACAAATGCGTTACACCTATATTTTGGAGGATTTAATATTCCTCGATCAACCAATTCATTTAACAAAGGTAAATATCGGTGTGTTGTCTTACCTAAGAATAGATTATCCATCTTAACTCCTTCTTCTTGATATGCTAACATTTTCCTGAACCCCCTCAAATACAAATAGTCTTTCGTAAATCCACCACCCCGATATACACGTGTAACAAGGTAATAAAGCATGTTTTCATCAGGGCTAAACTCATCTAACAACATTTGATAGGTTGTTTTAAAATCGTTTCCTTTTGTTAATGATTCTACAGCGAGCACACGCAACGCCAATTCTTTAAGTCGTTTAATGGTTAAGCAACCACTTAACATTTCACTCATTATTGCTAAACCTTCTTGTGTGTAAGTGTTTTTTGGCAGCCCTAAACTTAAAAATTTCAAGGGTTGTTCTTGAGCGTTCATAGTCGTAACCATGTGGACTCCAATCTCATGATTAACTAATGCTTTAAGTCTAGTTTCAGTAAATTTAGCTCCTTTCTTAAGTAGCATTAATTGCTTTGAATTAATCACAATTGCATCTGATGGAATATTCGACACTTCTTGTACTTTAAATTGGAATCCATAACTACTCACTTCATTTCTGAATACCTCTTGCACGTATGAGCTATCTAAATATTCTTCTTGTTCAAAATGAGACAGTTCATTGCAATACAGTAAAAACTTGGCGTTTTCTATATCTTTTTGTGAAGGCTCTCCAAAATACCTCAATGAATTGTACAAGAATTTATCAGTTCCTATCGTACTAAGCATATCCACTTTATCAGAATAAGCTCCTATAATTTCGGTGTAAATCTGTCTGATATGAACATCTTCAATTGAGTCAACATCTAATCGATACATTTTCGCCTTAAAGTCATGAGGGTCTATCGTTAATGGCTTATATCTAAATTCTGGATTCGTACTAAATTTTGCTTTGAAAAACCTTTTCTTTTCAACTTCAATATTTACTGGATTTACATGCCCTAGAATTTCAAAATTCTTAACTAATCGATAAAGCCTTTTATCCATTTTAATCAGTTCTGGAGAAATTTCACTTCCCAATAAACTAGATTTTCTTTTTACATTAAAGTTTGAAAGCGTATTAATATAATGCTGTGAATTATTAATTATGGCACTTTTAAAACCCCTTGCAAGCGTCTGAATAACTAATGGAAAAGGCTGCCCATTAAGTTCATTCATAAATACTTTTTGAACTTCTGTAGCTAGTACTAAAGTATTAGGAAATTTGTCTTTTATATATTTTAGAAGTTGACCTCGACCATAAAAAATATGATTAACAGAAACCTCAGGCTTTATTTTTCTTGTTTTTATCGTCAATAATTGTCTTTTCCAATAGCTTATTTGGCTGTTGTATTTTTTTACATCTATGTTTTCAATTCCGATATTGAAAAGAAAGCTCACCTTATGTCTTTTGTAATTGTAAGAATGAATATCGTAAACGAGTGCCGCCCCAAAATCCTTTTCCAATTTACTAACTAAGGCGCCCACTACTTTATAAAACATGCTATGCTTATTGAGCGAAACCTCTTTTTCCTTTTTAGTAAGTTCTCTTGTCCAAATTTTCTTCCCCCAAGCTTCTTCATAAATACATTCTTCCTCGCTTCTATTTAAGTCGTATTCATATCTCGAATCACAACCCACAAGCGTTATTGGTAAAGACTGTATGAAATCAGCTGTATAAGGATCTTCTTCGTACAACCTCTCTTCTTCGGATAACAAACAAATTTCTTTTAGTTCGTCTCTTAACGTATGACCATTATGAATGGCGGTACATACATACGGTACATATTCTTGAATTTTTACAATAAACGCACTTTCACAAGAAGCCTCAAAACACAAGCCTTGATGTATTCGATCAATAACTTGCTGTAAGTCAAGATTTTGCATTTTGAACAGTTAAACGATTTGCTAATTTTTTATTTAAAGCAGTTTCTTTAATAGAAACAACATCCTCAACAAATTCCATCACACGCTGTTGAAGTTTAACCCTGTTTAATTTATTGATCCTTGAAATTCCACCAGGACTTAAAACATTAATTTCAATTAGTTTTCCATTAATTACATCAAGGCCAACAAAATACAATCCATCAGCCACCAAACGTGGGCCTACTAGTTCACAAATTCTTTTTTCAACTTTTGATAAAGTATGTTTCACCTCCTTTCCTCCAGAATGAATATTTGAACGTATATCACCTTCTGCTGGTACCCTTTTCATCGCGCCGATAGGTTTTCCGTTTAACATCAAAATACGAACATCTCCCTGCTCCGCTCCCTCAATAAATTCCTGGAGAATCACGTACTTTTGCTCCTTCTGACCATTGATGTAAAAATCCAAAAGTGAACTAATGCTTTGAGCAGCCTTTTTTTCGAGAACAATAACTCCACTTCCTCCATAACCGTCTAATGGCTTTAGAATCATTTTATCATGGTCCGACTCCTTTATTACTCGTTGTAAATAATCCTTATTTTTTGAAACATAGGTTTTTGGAATTATCCCTGCCCCTCCGTCAAACATCGCAGCGGTGTATAATTTATTGTTAGCTTTTCGAATACCATCGATATCATTAATTATTAAGACATCATCTTTAACTGAATCCAAGAAATTTAACATCGTTGTGTCCACTGGAGGGTTTGCTCTTAAAAAAATAGCATCGAAACCAGATATTGGCAAAAGCTCTTCATTAAACTTTACTTTTCCATGAAATCTTGTTGGATCTAATGGGGTCTTATCCATCTTCTTAATCATCTTGACAAATCCGAAAACCTCATTGTCTCTAATGGTTAAATTACTAGGAACCATAATACCAACATTATGCCCTCTAAAGAAAGCTTCGTGGATCAATCTAAGCGTCGTATCAGTCAGAGCATCAACTCTTTCCCAAGGATACATAATAAAGCAGATGTTCATTTTTCTTTCAATTACTAAGATGGATATATCTGAAAATATTTTCTACAAAATTGTACTCAAAAAGGGATATAAACTACACTTTCTTGTATGTAAGTAATAATAACTGTATAATTGTATAATAAGAGTAATATTGAAGGAAATGGATGTTGTAGATCAAAAAATACTTGAAATTCTCCAAAATAACGCGATGACAACGGCTAAAGAAATAGCCTCAAAACTGTCATTAACAACAACTCCTATCTATGAAAGGATAAAAAAACTTCAAAAAACAGGTGTCATAAAAAAATACGTGGCTTTGTTGGATGCCGACCTGTTGGATAAAAACATTATTGTATTTATGAATATGACGATAAAAGATCACCATACTGATCGAAGAGAAGAATTTGTTACCCTAATGAACTCTTTGGAATCTGTTGTAGAATTTTATCATACTTCAGGAAGTTTTGATTTTCTTGCGAAAGTTAGGTTTTCGACCATAAAAGAATATCGTAATTTTTTGGTTAATGACGTTTCTTCCATTCATAATATAAGCGACATTGATAGTCAAATTGTATTGGAGGAAATCAAATATTCTACGGAAATTCAACTTTAGTATAAAATCGTTTTTTGTATTTATAAAGTGGGTTCTGTCGCATTAAGGTCACCTAATTTCTAAAGTTCTAGTTTTGACTACCACCAATAGCTCAAAACATGAATACATCAGATCACAGATTCCCCAAAGCAATCATATTATTCGCAGTTTATTCAAAGCTAAAATTCGGACTCAGTTACCGTGAGGTTGAAGAACTATTACAAATGAGAGGCGTATCAATTGACCATTCCACAATACAGCGTTGGGTATTCAAGTTTACACCTTACATCATAGCTAGAGTAAGGAGCATCAAGTAGGGAAGAGGTGGCGAATGGATGAAACGTATATCAAGGTAAAAGGTCAGTGGCGTTAACTCTACAGAGCAGTTGACAAGCAAGGGAATACTGTAGATTTCTTACTTACAAAGAGAAGACAAAGGATGTCAGCAGAATCGTTCCTTATCAGGGCTATCGAAGGTAATGGAGTTCCAGAGATTATTAACATCGACAAGAGTAGCTCAAATACTCATGCTATTCGTGTTTACAATAAGCGTTGCTATACCAGTATTGAGATTCGGCAGTGCAAGTACTTGAATAACATAGTAGAACAGGACCATCGGCATGTCAAGTGGAGGCTACAACGAGGTTTAGGATTCAAGGAGTTTGAGTCAGCAAAGAGGACGATTGGAGGAATAGAAGTGGTGCAGATGATAAGGAAAAATCAGGTTAAGAATCCAATGAGTACGAATTATCGTACGTTCTGTTCATTGGTAGGGTAGTAGGTGTGATTAAGTTTTCTTAGTTTTAACTGAACTTAATGCTACAGAACCTTGGTTTGTTGATTATTGAGCAAACTATTTCAGGAAATGACCACCTAATTGGCTACCCTGGTTTATTCTTAATTCTTGCTTTATTCTCTCTAGCTGCAATTGAGCTTTACTTTTTGATTTTCAGAAAAAAGGGTCACCAATAATTGTCACTTTACTCATTACACGGTCTCATTATATAAATTGCAAAAAATGCAGAAACCATTTATTTTGTTGTAATATTTAATTTCATTTCGCTTTGATCTTGATATAATTTCGTCTTAAACAGAATAAAAATGAGCCTACTTCTAATGAGTTTATTAAATAACTCCAACCTAGCAGTAAATAAAACAAGAGTCTTCCTGGTTTTACATTTTATAATCTGCTTGAGCCTAAAAGGTCAAGAATTCGACAATAATCATCTTGAAGTTGATACAATATATATTTGCAGGGCTGATTCAATTGAAATTGAAGCTAAAAATATTACTACTCAAATTTGGGGAGGTGATCAAGACTTTATAACACTAAATAAATCTACAATTCAAGTTTCGCCAGATCAAGATGCATATTATTTTGTTGGAAGTGAAGATGGATATACGGTTGGACAGAATATTATAATAAACGGAGATTTTGAGCAAGGGGGTGTAGGCTTTGCAAGCGGATATACAGATGGATGCGCATTAAATGTTTTAAATGAAGGAAGATACTGTGTGAGTTCGAACCCTAAAGCGACCCATTGGGGATTTAAAACTTGTGGTGATCATACAACGGGATCGGGGAATATGATGGTGGTAAATGCAGCAACTCAGGTCGGAGTCAGTGTCTGGTGTCAAACCGTAAATGTTGAGCCTGCAACTGATTATGAATTTTCAGGTTGGATTACTTCTGTCCATCCTTCCAATCCAGCCATTTTAGAATTTAAAATTAATGACGTTCTTATGGGTAGCAGATTAACTGCAACTACTGCAACATGTCAATGGAATCAATATGCCGCTCAATGGAATTCCGGATTATCAACTTCCGCAGAGATCTGTGTGGTGAATCAAAATATTATTGCAGGTGGTAATGATTTTGCCATCGATGATATTTCTTTTGCACCAATTAATCAAATTATTTCAGGAAGAGATTCGATTTTAGTTATTGTAAATAACAAACCGGATATTGATCTAGGAAATGATACAACAATTTGTGAAAAAGAAGTATTAACATTAACTCCTGGATTAGGCTATAAAAATTACAAATGGACGACTGGAGAATCAACTCATAAGATAAATGTTGATTGGTCTGCAAGCTTTGAGGTTGAGGTCACAAATAATAATGGCTGTAAACAAATGGATTCAATCAAAGTAACAAAAACTCCTTTCCCTTTGGTTAGTATTGGGAAGGACACTTCTATTTGTGCTAACTCTACAATCACTTTAAAAGCCCCAGTTGGGGAAAAATGGAATTGGAGTACAGGTGATAAAACACAATCAATAACTGTAAATTCTTCAAGCAATTATAATGTTACTGTAACAAATGAATTTGGATGCAAGGGTTATGACACTATTTATCTTTCAGTTTTAGACACTCCAGATTTAGAAATAATCGATATTGGCGGTCAAGATTATTATTGTTTTGATAATGCACGGCCTAAATTACAAGTTATTGGAGAAGATGCTGAGTTTGTAAATCTTGAATGGCTCCATAGCAATAGGCATAAAGACATAATGGAACCCGATTATCCAGGAGTTTATACTTTATTTGCAAGTAATGAAAAATGCATAAGTTCTTATCAAATTGAGATAAATTCATTTTGTGAAGGACAATTGTTTATTCCAAATGCTTTTACACCTAATGGAGATGGGAAAAATGATGAGTTCAAAACAAAATTCAGACAAGATTCTTTTCATTTTGATGATTATTCGCTTCAAATTTTTAATAGATGGGGGGAAATGATGTTTGAAAGTTCAGACCCCAATGAAGGTTGGGACGGAACAAAAAACGGTATTATAGCTCAACTAGATATATATGTGTACAAACTATCCTACACTCAATTAAATCCTTACAAACAAAATAATCATAGAGTTTCTTCTGGAACTGTGACATTAATTAGATAGAATAATATTTATGAAAACCCTAATAGGTTCTGTCGCATTAAGTTGGATTAAATAGCCTTGTTGCAAGGATAAATTTTGATACAAAAGTTTAGCAAATGGTTTACTCCCCGGTTCCGTCGCATTAAACTCAACCAAAAAGGAATTCTCTAGTTTTGGCCCCTTTCAAAGGACCAGAACATGAATACAAAATCACCACCGATTCCCAAAGTCAATCATCTTATTCGCAGTATTTTCAAAGCTCAAATTCGGGTTGTCCTTTCGCGAACTGAAAGAGCTTATGTTAATGAGAGGTGTTAGTATTGACCATATTACCATTCAACGATGGGTATTTAAGTTTACTCCCCATGTAATTGCTAAGGTCAGAAGCAATAAACGTCAAGTAGGTAAGAGATGGACAATGGCGGTACCTTTATCGTGCAGTGGACAAGCGAGGAAATACGGTTGACTTCTTACTTACCAAGCGTAAAAAAAGGATGTCGGCACAATCCTTTTTGATTAGAGCAATTCAAGGAAATGGAGTACCTGAAATAATCAATATCGATAAGAGTGGGTCGAACACAGGTGCCATCAAGGTATATAATAAACGATGTTATCAGAGCATTGAGATTCGGCAATGTAAGTAACTTAATAACATTGTGGAGCAAGACCACAGGCATGTCAAATGGAGGTTGCAACGAGGATTGGGCTTCAAAGAGTTTGAATCAGCGAAAAGAACAATTGGAGGAATTGAAGTGGTACAAATGATAAAGAAAGGACAGGTCAGGAACGAGAAAAGTACGAATTATCGTACGTTCTGTTCATTGGTCAAGTAGGATTGAGTCAAAAGGTTTTCTTAGATTTAAGATTATTAATGCGACAGAACCCTTATTGTATGTTATCAGGAAAATAAGGTCAAAAAAATAGCCTCACTAGAAGTGAAGCTATTTTTACGTCTACTTTCAACGTATGTGGGCCCAAGGTCCCAATTATCAAATTTTTTGGAAGAGGATATTGAGCTCCTTAATGACAAGCAAAAAAAATAAGAGTTAAACTTATATGAAATGTGAATGCCGCCAGTGGCATTTACACAAACGTTAAGTAAATTCAGTACTTCCCCATAAGAAACATAATTACATGTCTGTTTTTTCACAACAAAGAATACATATAGTTATGTTTTTTATTGTATTACAATACATATTTGTATATTTTTATTGTTAAATACATACTTATACGTATAAAAAATAAGAGGATGAGAAACAAAAAGAAACTACTCATAGAACAACTAGACCAAAAGCTAGAAAAATTTAAAGATGCTGGAATGGTCCAGACACCACAAAAAGGATGGATTAATACCATAAGAACAACTCTTAACATGACAAGAGACCAGTTGGGAGCCAAACTTAACTTAACAAAAGGAGCAATACAAAAAATTGAAGAAAGAGAATCTACAGGTCAAATAACCCTTAACAAATTAACAGATGTGGGAAATGCATTGGACATGCAATTTATCTACGGTTTTATTCCACGAGAGGAGTCCATCGAAAAACTAATCAATATAAAGGCTGAAAAATTGGCCCGTAAAATTGTCTTAAGAACCAATCACAATATGAAATTAGAGGATCAAGGAATCAGCGATAGCAAAATTAATGATTCAATAATTGACTTGGCGAATGAAATAAAAAGGGAAATGAGGAAGTCACTATGGGATTAAATCTAAATTACGAAGACGGGCAAACACCTCTAGATGAAGACGAAAAAGAAGGTCTAAAGATCAAATCAATAACCACACAAGGGGAATTGGATGAATTTGAACAATTAAACATTGAAACAGCTGTCGAATGGACAATTCATGCCAATTTAAACCCCGAAATAATTTTGACGGAAAAATTTATTAAAAACTTACACAAAAAAATGTACGGCGATGTTTGGAAATGGGCAGGACAATTTAGAAAGTCTAATAAGAATATTGGTATTGAATGGACAAAAATTGAAATCGAATTAAAGACTCTTCTAGATGATGTGAAATTTTGGATCGATAACAATACTTTTTCACCAGAAGAAATATCAATAAGATGCAAACATAGAATTGTTGCAATTCATTGTTTTCCAAATGGCAACGGAAGACACTCACGAATGATAGCAGATATTATTATGGAGCATATTTTTGGACTACCTATATTTTCTTGGAATCAGTCAAACATGGTTAAAGCAGGCGATACAAGAAAAAAATACATAACAGCTTTAAGAAAAGCTGACCAAGGAGAAATAACCGATTTAATCAAATTTGCAAAAAAGTAAAGTCAACCATCCATTTTAGACCCAAGTGGATATCGAACTTTTTGATACTGAACATCAAATAGTTACATTATTTCCCAAAAGCAAGAAAACAAAAAAGTCGCTGATTTTCAGCGACTTAATTGTGTTTGTGGGCCAAAGGTCTGAATTATCGAACTTTTTGGAAGAAGATATTGAGCGTTTTATACCAAAGAAGTAGCACTATGAAATACATAGTGCTACCCGAATTGTAACTCGCCTGTTAAAAGGAATACTAGCTCTTACTTGATCACCGTAAATGTATTAACGCCACTTTGAGTTTGTAGTCGAACAAAATAGACTCCTTCTGTCCATTCGGAGGTGTTTATGCTCATAGATTGATTTAAAACCCTATCATAAATGATATTTCCTTGAATATTAAATACACTGATCAGGACTCCATCTTGGTCTGTTTTTATCATTAACTGAGTTGTAAATGGATTAGGATAAACAGAGGTCTCAAATTCATCTAAAATATTTACTGAAGCAGTAGTAGTAGCTGGTAACAAATCAAGATCTACTCCATAAGTATCTGCAGTTATCTTAAAGGTATTTGCGTCTTGAATATTTACTTTATTTACATAGTAAGTAGTGATGTAATTTGGAGAAACTACTGCTAAGGTAGTATCAGTATAAGGCACTACAGACACAGTATAAGTTCCTGTATCAACACTAGTAAACAAATAACTACCATTTTTAAAGCTGACTGAATCTACAGTTTTACCTATCGATATGTCATAAAGGTAAATCATACCGGTATTCCACACTACGTTAGATACCTTTATCTGACCCTGTAATGTGTATTTACCACCAGCACTTATTCGCTTGTAAATACTGCTTTGACCATCTGATATTCCTTCTTCTGGATCTATAGTCAGTAGCGTGTCACTTACATAAAAATACCTTTTACTCTCTATGCCTGCAATACCTGTAGGCCAATTCTCTAGAAAATATTTTCCAGAAAACCCAATTCCGGCAGTATGACCTATTTTTGAATAACCCGCGACAAGAGTACTATCATCCGTGTAGTAACTGTAGCCTACACTGTCTATTGCAGTTGGATGTTTTTTGAAATGAACATTTTTTAAATCAGCTGTATCATTTATTAGAATTTCACAGCCACAAATGCCTCCCCAAAGAGACGTCAACTTCCATTGTCCTTCCAGAATGTTTATGATTGAATCTGTATTTTTATTTTGCCCAAATGAGCTAAACCCTAAAAGGAGGGAACATGCTAAAGTTAGTAGTGTTTTTTTCATCTTTTTTTTAAGTTTTAATAATTTGATTGCATTTACATCTTAGACTGAATGTTTCTCAAAACGTGACAAACTTTTATTTAAAAAAACTGTTTTAACCCCATCCCAAAAGAAAACTGACTGGAAGGAATAACACTCTTTTTGCTACTAATAAAGGATTTTTCGAGTAGTGGTTCAACATGAATCACGGTTGAGTTTCCAACAAAATATCCAGCTTGAAGACTAACTATTCCGCTAGGATAAAAAGAAACTACGCTCTCTTGCTCAACTGTGGGATTACTTGTTAAGTTTTGTAGTTGAAAATTAAGACTTGTTCCTGCTAAAAAACTAAAATTCCATCTGTTTAACTCTAAAGCGTAACTTGCCTGAATTGGGATTTTTAAAAAATACAGTTCCCAGCTATAAGTGAGGTCAGAGTAACTTGTTTTTTCTTCTGTACTTTCAATCGTCTTAGGCTCTATAATGTGAAAATAGTTGGTGTCATTACCGCTAACATTATAATAAGTATCTAGGGTATCATCAACTTCTTCAAAAACGTCAACCGTGTAGTTGGCGGACTTAGTGTAATTAGCACCGATTTTTTGATAATCAAATTTAGCACCGATCCGCACGGCCCATTTCTTGGAAAAATTATAGTAAAGTGAAGCTCCAAAATAATAACCTTTGGTTTCACTTGAGTTAAAAGTCAAATCAGGAGCTATATAAAGTGCCTTACTACTCAGTAATGGGATTCCTCCATATGAACCGAAGGCCCATTGGTCTCCCCTAACAGTATCTACAACAACAACTTTTTCTTTAATTTCAACATGTTTTTTAACGTACATAATTGTGTCAAATATTCCTATATCTACTTCTTTAATCTCAACAATAGTATCATAGGTCACAATCTGTGACCAACTAGTAAAAGACATAAAACACAACAAAAACCCAAGTAAATTCCGCACCACTATTTTTTCCTTTTTTCCCTTGTCCTATGTTTAACATGAGTAGTATCTGCAACAACAGTAGTATCTGTAGAAATAATTACAATCCGTTTTCTTAACGCAGGCAAAACTTTCGGCTCATCCTCTGAATTATCTGAATTAGAAATTGGTCCAACATCTTTCTTGTCTTTAGCATCATGTTTAACCTTTTGTGTCTCTTCTATTTTCTCTTCAACTAAGTATTCTTCAGCAGGAATAGTATCCTCATCCATACTCGTTTCCTTCACTCCTACACTATCAGCACCTTCAAGAACAGTCTCCATGTCTTTACTTATAATAATCGGTGTTTTAATAGTTTGTGTTTCGATAACCGGAGAAATTTCAGGTTCTAAATCATTTGAATTCTCACCATTCAGCATCCAAATAGCTGCACCGGCAATCAATACACCTCCAAGGAATGCCAACACACCAGACATATTATTTCCTTTCGGTTCAAAGAAATCATTATTATCCAGTTTATCCATGAATGTGTCAAGGTCTCTGGAATCAGTTGCTTCCTTATGATCACCGAGCTTGTTCTTCAACTCATGCTCCCAATTTCCCATGTTCTTATTGTCCATATTATTTTCCTAAAACAGCAATACTTCTCTTATACAACGCTTTCTTAACCATTTTTCTAGCTCTTGTTAATCTCGTTCTTGACGCTTCTTCATCTATCCCAAGTTGTGCTGCTATTTGTCCATGTGTGAACTCTTCTAAAACAAAAAGCACAAAAACTATACTGTACAGTTCGGGTATCTTATGAATTTCTTCTATGATTTCACTTGATGTAAGCTCAGCATCTCTGACAAAACTCACGTCTATCTTCTTCTCATTTATGTCTTTTTTGTCAATTGTTTTATCCTCAACCTCATCTTCTTGAATAGCATGAAATTCTTCGATCTCTTGGTGCTGATATTTTTTCTCCTTTTTGAGAGTATCTAAACAGTGGTTAACTACAATGCGTTTCAACCAACCTTCAAAAGAACCCTGATTTTTAAACGACCCCATGGAATTCAAGGCTTTCATGAACCCCTCGTGCATTGCATCAAGGGCTACATCTCGTCGTTTAAAATACCTCATACAAATAGCCAAAAGCACAGGTGAATAAAGCTCGTAAATTTCTTGTACCGCCTTTCGATCCTTTTTCTTGAGTAATTCAATCATTTGATCTGTAAATTCTTCTTTCATAGTTAAGACGACGAAAAATCGAAACGTGACAAATTATTTTTCGCAACGTAAAAATAACGATTTGACATTAACTAAAAAAGGTGGTTCTGTCGCATTAATAATACTAAAGCTAAGAAAATCAATTGAACCACTACTACCCTACCAATGAACAGAACGTACGATAATTCGTACTCATTGGATTCTTAACTTGATTCTTCTTTATCATTTGTATTACCTCAACACCACCAATTGTCCTTTTAGCTGACTCAAACTCCTTGAATCCTAACCCACGTTGTAGCCTCCATTTGACATGCCGATGGTCCTGCTCTACAATGTTATTGAGGTACTTGCATTGCCGAATCTCAATACTGGTATAACACCTCTTGTTGTATACCCGAATTGCATGCGTATTCGAACCACTCTTGTCGATGTTTATTATCTCAGGAACTCCATTTCCTTGAATCGCTTTAATCAAAAAGGATTGTGCTGACATACGTTGCCTACGTTTAGTTAACAAGAAATCTACTGTATTGCCTTGCTTGTCAACTGCTCTGTACAGGTAACGCCACTGACCTTTTACTTTGATATACGTTTCATCCATTCGCCATCTCTTCCCAACCTGATGCTTATTGTTTCTAACTCTTTGGATGAAGTATGGTGTGAACTTGAATACCCAACGTTGGATTGTGGAATGGTCGATACTCACGCCTCTCATTTGGAGTAACTCTTCTACTTCACGGTAAGACAAACCAAACTTCAACTTGGAATAAACTGCGAATAAGATTATTGCTTTGGGGAATCTATGACCTGAAGTATTCATGTTTTGAGCTATTGGTGGTAACCAAAACTAGTGAACTAGATTTTGGGTGGGCTTAATGCGACAGAACCGATTATTGGGACGTATAATCAAATTATGAGACAGTTGGTACATAATTAGACCCAACTGGACATCGAACCTTTTAAGATTTGAAAAACAACAAGTTACATCAGAATCAATAAAATCAGAAAACAAAAAAGTCGCTGAAATTCAGCGACTTAAATGTATTTGTGGGCCCACCTGGACTCGAACCAGGGACCCTCTGATTATGAGTCAGATGCTCTAACCAGCTGAGCTATAGGCCCGGAAGTTTTCACTTCTGGATTACACGTCTACCCTTGCGGGATTTTGTGAACGACAAAAGTACTTTTATAATTGGGATTACACAAAAGTTTAATCTTATTTATTTAATTACCTACAAATTATCGATGACTGAGTATTAAATAGGTAGTAATAGAGTTACAAAAAAAATATTTTTACACCCCCTCTCATAGTATTTTTCACAAAAGGTTCCCAAGTACTATTTGTGGATGAAATACTTTACAAAACCTCTCCTTTAAAAAAAGAATTCGTTCTTTTGTATTTATGAAGCTACAATCAACTCTTTTTATAATTTGCATATTTATTCTTTTTGTGAGTGGTTTTTCCCAAAATTACGTGGACTTAGTTAAGGCTACGCATACTCAAATTCCAAATGCTAGTTTTAAAAATTCGGAGGCTTTAAGTACACCTATTACCCAGTCTAAAATTTTGACGAGTGTTCCAATTAAAATTTCTGATTCTCTCACTTTTTTAACTGGAGTTGATTATGAATTACATAATTTAAAATTACTTCCTGTTTCTGAGCCTGTGAATTTAAACATTGTTACGGCTAAGGTTGGTTTAAATTTTAAACACAATAGCCGTTTATCAGGTACCTATATTCTTTTACCAAAATTAGCATCTGACTCAAGCAACATTAAAAGTAGTTTCCAAATGGGCGCTATTGCTTTATTTAAATACCAACTGAATAATCAAACCAAATTGGTTTTTGGAGATTATATAAATAAAGAATTTTTCGGAATATTGAATGTTCCAATTTTAGGGGTTTATCATAAAAGTAAAAACGAAAAAATAGAGGTAGATGTAAAGTTCCCTATTGTTGGTTACGGTGATTATAAAATTCATAAAAACCTAAGAGTTGGAGCAGACTTCTTAATGATTGTTAGAACTTTTGATTTAAGTAAAAATAATATGGACGATTTTTATGTTCATACTTCATCCAATGAATTTGCTGCATACCTACAATTTGACTTGCTTAAAGAGTCCTTAGTGATTAAGGCTAAGGCTGTTTACTCTATGTTTGATTATGCCTTATACCAAGATAATGACCTTACCCCATTTGGTACATTTGGAGTTTATCCTGGAGATGAAAGAGTGCGATTAAATGGAAAAATATCCAGTGCTTTAGGTTTTAAAATTTCGGCTATTTATCGTTTTCAATTGGATTAAGGCTTATTTCACCAGTATTCGTATTCCATTAGATTTAGTTTATAACTTTTCTAAAAAAAAACAACTCCTAGTCTCCACCTTCGTACATTTAAGTATGGGCAGAAGAAATCCTAAGAAAAAAGCATACAACCCTTCGCAACCTAATGGTGGTACTTCATCAAGAAGAAAACCTAAGAACGCTGAAAAAATGAAAAAGGCTGAAAAAGCCGAAAAGCCAAAGAAAAGTAATTTAGATACTCCTGAAGGAATGACAAGATCCATTCTTCAAGTTTTTCACAATAGCCCCGAAAGAGGCTTCAACTTTAAGGAAGTTAGTAGAGTTCTTCGCGTGAGTAACAAAATGGATCGTGCAAGAGTTTTAGCTATTCTTGAAGAATTAGCTAAGCAAAAATCTATTGAAGATATTGGAAGAGGAAGTTATCGTTTTAACTTAAAATCCGAAGAAATTGAAGGCACTATTGATGCTACTCGTAAAGGTTCAGCTTACTTAGTTTCTCCTGATAAAGACGATGATTTGTTTATTCATGCTAAAAACATGAACAAAGCTCTTCACGGTGATACTGTTATGGTGAAAATTTCTAATCATAGAAACAAGCCAGAAGGAATTGTAACAAAAGTGGTAAAAAGAGCCCGAACTCAATTTATTGGAACACTTCAATTAAATGATAAGTTTGGATTTTTAGTTCCTGACAATGAAAAAATCGCTATCGATTTATTCATTCCAAAAACAAAATTAAACGGTGCCTTAAATGGTGAAAAGGTAATTGGTGAAATTACCGATTGGCCGAATGATTCTAAAAATCCGTTTGGAAAAATAACCGAAGTATTAGGGGAAGCTGGTAACAACGACGTTGTAATGCACTCGATTCTTTTTGAATACGATTTACCGTTTGAATTTCCAGCTGAAGTTGAAGCCGTTGCCGAAAAAATCAGTTTTGAATTGGATCCAGATGAGGTTAAAAAACGTAGAGATTTTAGAGATATTTTAACGTTTACAATTGATCCGCATGATGCAAAAGATTTTGATGATGCTTTATCGTTTCAAAAATTGCCAAATGGTAATTATGAAATCGGTATTCACATTGCGGATGTATCGCACTACATGCAACCTGGTGGGATTTTAGATGTTGAGGCTTACGATAGAGCAACATCGGTTTATTTGGTGGATAGGGTTGTTCCTATGCTTCCTGAGAAGCTTTCGAATGGTGTATGTTCGTTACGTCCTAATGAAGAGAAATTCACGTTTTCTTCCGTTTTTGAAATAGACGACAATGGTCGTGTTCAAAACGAATGGTTTGGTCGTACAGTAATTTATTCTGACCGAAGATTCACGTACGAAGAAGCGCAAGAGGTTATAGAAACTGGTGCCGGTGAATTGCACGAGGAGATTGGCATAATGGATAAAATTGCCAAAAAAATGCGCGACGAACGTTTCAAATCGGGTGCGATTAGTTTTGATCGTGTTGAAGTGAAATTTCACCTGGATCGTGAAGACAATGCAACACCTACTGGTGTTTACTTTAAAGAGGCGAAAGACTCGAATAAGTTAATTGAAGAGTACATGCTTTTGGCGAACAAAAAAGTGGCTCAGTTTATTGGAGATAAGCGCAAACATAAAAATCCTAAAACATTTATATACCGAGTTCATGATGTGCCAAAGCCTGATAAATTTGATCAGTTCGCCAACTTCATCACCCGTTTTGGTTTTAACATTAAAACTGGAGAAGGACAAAATATAAACAAATCCTTAAATGAGGTTTTAAAAGCCGTTCATGGAAAGAAGGAGGGGAACATGATTGAAACGCTTGCTGTTCGTACAATGGCGAAGGCGGAGTATTCAACAAATAATATTGGTCATTACGGACTTTCGTTTCAATACTATTCTCACTTTACATCTCCTATTAGGCGGTATCCTGATGTAATGGTTCACAGACTTTTACAATTCTACCTTGATGGTGGAAAATCAGCAGATGAGAATGAATACGAGACATTCTGTATTCACTGTTCGAAGATGGAAAAACAAGCATCTCAAGCTGAACGTGATTCAATTAAATATAAGCAAGTAGAGTTTATGGCTAAACATGTTGGTCAGCGCTTTAAAGCTGTTATTAGTGGTGTTACCGATTGGGGGATTTATGCTGAAGTTTCAGAAAACCTTTGCGAAGGAATGATTTCAACTAAACTCATGACGGATGATACTTATGTGCATGATGCGGAGAACTATTGCTTAGTGGGAACTAAACATGGTAAGAAGTACCAAATGGGCGACGAGGTTATGATTGAAGTTAGGAATGCAGACTTATCTCGTAAACAGTTAGATTTCATTTTAGTTGATTCTTTAGATGTTCCTGAACAAGGTTATATTGAGGATGAGTGGGATTTCGAGATATAGCGTTGGTTTTGCACGCAGATCTCAGAGATTTCGCGGATTTTGTTGAATTGATAAAGTAAACTTATTCTTTGTTTCGCGGATTTGCTTTTTTATGATGGGTGTTACTTCGTATTCATTGGTGTAAACCAAACTGTTAGATACCGGATTACCTATGTTATAGCAATGGTTGAATGTGAGTTGATTCAACATAAATTGATTCTCGTACTTTTTTGTCATGCCGGGCCTGACCCGGTATCTCACGATGTATAAGTAACTATGGGCTTTTGAAATATAATCTTTGTTTTATACACAGGTTTGCTTAAGCTTTATTTGAATTGTTAAAGCAACATCGTTCTTGGTTTCGATGATTTCGCGGATTTTATTGAATTGATAAAGTAAACTTATTCTTTGTTTCACTGAATTTGTTACTTCTTAAACGCTAGTTGTTATTTAGGTATGAGATTATTTTTTAGGCTTTTATTGATTTTGCCATTCTTGGGTGTTTCACAGCAAGAAGTGCTTGATGGTGTTTATGTTCGTGAACATCATCCAAGTAAAAAGATAACTCCTTTGGATAAAAGAAAAGACTTTCATTGGACTACACAATCACTTTCGAGAGACACCAATTTTGTTTATTCTAAACCGTCAAAAATAGAAGGTTTTACAAATATTAACCTTCAGGGTTTTTTAAATAAGTGGCCAGGTAGAGGTGGTATCGAAGAAAGAATATTATCTCGTACATCTGAGCCAAATACAAAATTATATACTTCTCCAAAAAATGAAATAATAGGTAATCCAACTTTAGGAACTGTTAAAGGCGGTGTAAGACGGTATTCGGAAATCCATTCAAATTTTTACATTAAAAACCATGAAGTAACGAATGCTGAGTACCGTGAATTTGTAAACTATGTTAGGGATTCAATTATTTTAACCACGTTAGCAGAGGAAGAACCAGATAAGTTTTATGTTGCCGAAGGAGAACATGAGCAACGATTAAAGTGGCCAAAAAGCCTTCAACCCTATCTAGATGATTTCGACTATGCAGATGTTTTGTCGGATTTGTATTTCCAGGTTTACCCTGAAAATGTCTATGAAAAAAAACACTTTGACACTCGAAAGTTAAACTATGTAATCAAAGACATTAATGGAAATAGAAACGTCATTAATATTTATCCAGATACCTTAAGTTGGGTTCATGACATGCCGTTTAGTTGGAACGAGCCTTTGGCTCAAATGTATTTTTGGCATCCCGTATATGATACTTACCCAGTTGTTGGAGTTTCTTATAATCAAGTTCTCGCCTACCTGCATTGGTTTAGAAAAAAAGGGATAAAGGAGCTAGACAAAAAAGGGATCGAATACGAAATTGGGTTACCAACTCCCCAAGAATGGGAATTAACAACGTCGATCGGCTATACAAAACCTATGTTCGTCAATCCAGACGCTGACCGACTCGACGAGTTTATGTATTTCTATGATCAGAATATTGCTTTCGATTTAGACCTTGCAAGAAGTAAGAAGAAGGTACTAGGAACTTGGACTGACAAAACCGAAATGGTAACATTAAATGACCATATTAATCCTTATACGAGAACTCCAGGGAGTTTCATCATGGACAGGTCAATACATACCATTTCTGTTAATTGGGACGATGCCAAACACATGCCTGGTTATTTTTCGATGAACCATGAAATTTTCAATTTAGGAAATAACGTATCTGAATGGATGGATGCTAGTTATAGTGATTACAAAGGCTTTACTGAAACACTATCCGAAACATTAAAAGGATCGTTATATAAATCCTTAAATGCTATAGGAAAGCAACTGGATAAAAGATTGGCTACGTTTGACGATAATTATCAATTGGCGATTGGCGCCAACTGGCTGGATGAACACTATGAAATGATTTTTGGAGCTCCTTTAAAAGGTATTTACACCAAAACATTTGCTGATCCAGATTCGGGATATAGCACACTTGGTTTTAGGTATGTTATTCGATTAAAAAAGGACTACAAAGAAGATCAAGTTAAAACTTACCATTGGGTAAATAAAGCGAATGTTTTCGATTCATTATATAATGCAGGATACGAATTGGTTGACGATTCAACGAATACAGAGCTATGGGAGAAGAAAAAAATAGTTTTCCATCTAAAAGAAAAATTACCCCCAATTTATGAAGCTGTTTATGATCGAACGAAGCCTTCTTTAGATCAAAAGACAGATGAGTTTTTAATAAATCACTTCAATAACATTTGGGAACTCATTAATCGAGGTGGTGATGTAGTCGCTTTTTACACACCAATTCCTGGTTTATCTCCTAATGTAGTGTTTGAATTTAGTATTAAATACGTCAACGACAGAACCCTTGAACTGACAAGGTGGTAAGCTTTACAATAACTTTTTTTGAATTCGCTACTTAATTCATCTTGTTAGATACCGGAGCACGTCCGGCAAGACGATGGTTGAATATGAGTTGTTGCGCAGGAATTGGTTCAAAATATGATTCTCATACCTCTTTTGCCATGCCGGGCCTGACCCGGTATCTCACGGTGTATTAGCAACTGTAAAATTTTGAAATATAGCCTTGGTATTGCACGCAGATCTCAGAGATTTAGCGGATTTATTTTATTGAAGAACCGAACTTATTCTTGATCACTGAAATCAAATTTTAATCAACTCAAACGTATATTCATTAAGGCATTTAAGACGGTATTCCATCAACAAGTTTTGAGGTTGATTTGGAATTGTTGAATAGAAGGAAGAAATATTACCTCCACTATTTTTGATTTTTTCCAATAATTCAGGAAATCTCAAGAGTAAGGTACCATATGTCTGAGAACCCTGAACACCTCTAACATAAATTCCGTCTAGTGCTTTTCGGTTTTTCATAATTAACTCTTGCTTAAAAGAAACAAGAGTTTGTGTGTCATTTTGTTGCCCTTGCTTTAAAGCCGAATCAGGTTGTAATTCAAAACCATAACTAGCCAATTCTTCTAAGATATTTAACCTTTCAACTTCTTGAAAAACAATCTCTTTAGGAGCTGGTTTTTGATCCTTTTCTAATCGAATAACATACCTAAAACCTAACGTTGAAAATGCAGAATCGGGATGCACAAAGATCTTCGCGTAAATAGCCTCTAAAGGAGCTCCTAAATACATTGCATAGCGTTCGTCCATCCAATTAGCACCCATTACTAATTGATGCTTATCGGTATAATCCTTTATCTTTTCTTGTAGTTCTAAGCCTAAACCAGCTACTTTATCATGAGGTGAATGCGCTAATGTTAATGCGTTTAAAGTGAAGTAATCTTTGTAATCGCTAAAGCTCGTTTCTAACCATTCTGAAAGATTGGATCCAAGGTGAAAAACTTGATTGTTAATACTATTTAATCCTGGGAATTTTTCATTAGAATATTCGGAATGAACGATGTTTAAAGAACCATCCAAAATAAGGTGCTTTGTTGGTACTGAATAAGGGTTTAATAATTTTTGAATTCCCACACGCTCTTGGTATTCATCGAAAAGAGAATCATTTGGATTGGCTTCATGAATCCTAAATTTTTGATGAGTTCTTAACACCAAATCACAATTCACATTTTTATCCAAAAACGCATTAAACATCAACCGTGAATCCTCTTCATCCTCCTTTACTCCTTTTGTATATAAGAGCGTAGTTGTGTATTCCCACTCTTCCGACGTAGGTAAACCAATCTCATATTTAATTCCCTTTTTATCCAAGGCTGAAATTCCCTTTTCACGAAGCCAAAATAAATAGGCTTGAATTTGATTATAGGAGACACCACTAACGGGGTACATTTTGTACACAGGATGCCAAAAGTACATTTGACAGAGGGGTTCAACATGAGCTGCACTACTGTTATTTATCCAACTAAGTGTATCGGGATAAATATTTACAACATGGCGTACTCCGTCCGAAGTTGTATACTCATAATTTAATTTTCGAGTATCATATTGCTGCCTTTTATAATAATGCCCATCACTCTCTCCAAAATGAAGCTGACTCACCGTTTCGGCGTACTCTTCAGTCTGTGCTAATTCCTTAAAATTGGACTCCCAGTTTAACCGATAAGTACTGTCGTTGTTTCGAATCATAAAAAGATCCTCCTCCTCTTCAGCTAATACTGAAAGTAGTAATGAGTCCTTTACATATTGAACAAATTCTCTGTACTCCACATTGGTCACTTCGGCACGTTTGATATAAAAATTTGAGTTTCTTTTAATTACAGTATCTTTTACGGTTTTTAAATTTCCGTAATTTATGACTCCCAATAAACTCTGATTAGGAAGAGAATATACATAGCTATTTAAGGCGTTAAGGTTGCTTAATCTTTCGTCTGCTCTGGAAGCAACTGGAATATAGTTGGTAGAATTAATGTGCTCAAAACCTTTAATTTTTAAGGGGTTTTTTTGCTCTTCAACAACAGGTGATCCCATTTTTATTTTTCCACCAATTGGGGAGGAAAAAGCCTCATAATCTAAATGTTTAGGTATATGTTCTCGAACATAAACCCCCTCTAAAACATTTTGAGAAATTGTAAAAAAGGGAAGTATCGATAGGAAGATTAAGAGGTTTCTCATAAAAGGAGTTCTATGTAAATAACAACACTGCTTTTAAAAGTAACATATTAATTGTTCTTGCATCGTTTTTAGGGATTTCGCAGAGATATTTATTTTGTATTCCTTTCATTTAGGATCCCCAAAGCGTGTTATCCAAACTGTTAGATACCGGCTCTAGGCCGGCATGACAATAGTTTAATTGTAAATTGTTACTGATGACTTTTTTATCATGCGAGGCTTTAGCTCTACGTGATAATGATTTAAGATGGAGGAGTATAATCCATTGGGTCTTCCGGCCAGTTATGGCGCTTATATTTACTTCTTAGCTCCTTTCTAACTTCGAAATAGGTGCTTTTCCAAAAGCTTTCCAAATCGTTGGTTATTTGGACTATTTTATATCCTGGAGACAGTAAATGCATCAATACATTCATTTTTCCGCCGTTTACTTTTGGTGTTTCCAACATACCAAAACAACGTTGCAAAGGCATTGAAAGTACAGGTGCTGAGTTGTTTTCCTGATACGCTAACTTCGCAAAAGTTCCAGTTAGTGGTATTTTTACTTTTTGCGGGGCTAACTTTTCCAAATCAGCTTGATTTTCAGACGTTAAACTGTAAAATAATATTTGTTTTAAGTCTATTTTTTTAAGCTCGTTTGGTTTTTTAATCCCGCTTAAATATGGGGTAATCCATTCCTTATTCGTCGCCAGTAAAGTTTCGATTGAAAAATCTGGCCATGTTTGAGATGGATTCCATTTTTTAAGGGATTGAACCCTGTTTAACAATTGTAAAACCTTGTCATTCCAGTCTAACAATTGACGGCCTTTATCAATAAGTGCATCCGAAATTGCTTCCACTAATTTTTCAGGATCAGGGTGTTGAATTCGGGTGCTTTTCAAAACGATACTCCCTATTCTTAATTCGGTATTGGCGATAATTCCGCCATCATCTGTATCCCATTTCACCACTTCTCTTGTAACAACCTTATCCGCTAAATCTTGCGGGTTAATTGGAGAAGCCATGAATATTTTTCCGCTGTGATCTCGTTCGGATACGTGGGCAACTGCTAACCATTGTTCATGCGCCAAATCGTCTCGGTGACCGGCTGCTGCGAGTTTTCCGTTTGCCATCTGAAACTGTGCATTGTTTCCAGGGCGTGAACTTGCTATTCTCTCGGGGTAAGCGTTTGCGATTAATAATCCTGTTTCAAAGTCGTTCACTAATCCATTATCAGCCTTGACGTTAAACATTCTGCGGTACTGCTCTGCCAACTTCTCAATTCTTCCAAACTGTTTTCCTCCATTTTTATCTCTTCGGTAACGTCTTAATGCTTCAATTCTTAAATTAATATCAATTCCCGAATGTGGCGGAAGCGGATCTTTCTCTTCCAATAAGGGCGCTATATCCGTTGCTAAAGCGAGTTTATCCAACTGTTGTGCATGTAGCAACATTTGTGCAATTCGAGGGTGTGTTGGGAGTTTATGCAACTCCTTTCCATGATTGGTTATTTTGTTATTTTCCAAAGCGCCCAAATCGTGTAATAACTGACTTGCTTTTTTTAAGTTCGCATTAGGCGGAGGTGTTACCCAAAACAATTCATTCGCATTTACGATTCCCCATTTGGCTAAATCCAAAACCAATGAACTTAAATCTGCTTGTTCGATCTCTGGTGTTCCTTGCTCTTTAATTCTTGAATGCGTAGCCTTACTCCATAATCGGTAGCAAACGCCTTCGCTTAATCGTCCGGCTCGTCCTTTTCGTTGATCGGCTGATTCTTTAGAAATCATTGCGGTTTCTAAACGAGATAAACCCGATTTTGGATTGAACTTCGACACGCGTTCGAAGCCTGAATCTACGACTATTTTAATTCCTTCAATTGTTAAAGAAGTCTCTGCAATGTTAGTCGCTAAAACAATTTTTCGCTTTCCACCTTTATCAGGCATAATTGCCGAAAACTGTTTAGCAGCAGGTAATTGTCCGTATAAAGGCACCACTTTAAAATCGGGTAAACTTCTTTCTAACTTCTCAAGCGTTTGTGTAATTTCACGTTGACCCGGCAAAAAAACTAATGTATCTCCGGGATGCTTTTTAACAACATCTCTAATCGTTTTGTGGACTAATTCTGGTAATAATTCCCAATCAGCATCACCAACATAATTTATACCTACAGGAAACATTTTCCCCTCACTTTCTACTTCTACGGCATTTAATCTCCCTGCCAATTCAGGCATATTAATCGTTGCCGACATCACGAGAATTCTTAAATCTTCCCTTAATACACTTTGAACCTCTTTACTAAACGCCATCGCCAAATCGGCATGTATACTTCGCTCATGAAATTCATCAAATATGATTAATCCAACATCCTCTAGCGCGTTATCTTCTTGAATTAATCGGGTAAGGATTCCTTCGGTAACGACTTCTAATCTTGTTTGCTTTGAAATTTTTTGTTCAAATCGAATTCGATAACCAACTGTTTCACCAGCCTTCTCCCCCATCATATCTGCCATTCTCATCGCCACTGTTTTCGCAGCTAAACGACGCGGCTCTAACATGATGATTTTCTTACCTTCCAACCATTTTTCTTCCAACAATGCAATTGGTAAAAGCGTACTTTTACCAGCCCCAGTTGGCGCTTTAATAATCAAAGTTGTATTGTTTGCTAACCCCTCTTTTATTTGTGGGATTACCTCAGCAACTGGAAGATTGAATTGATTGTAGTTGAAATCCATTGGTATAAAGGTCGGTAATTTATTATCGAGTGTTAAAAATAATTCTAATATTTCCTTTCGATAAAAAATTCTCGAAATTGAAAGTAATGAAATCTCAAATAGATTTCAACATCATCTGCTTACCTAAAAAACCAAATATTATATTGTTGCATTTAATAGGTTAATAAATTATTAAATTTGTTATGATGAGTAACGCTAACAGCATCCTTAAAGAGCATAATTTAAAGAGTACAGAAAGCAGATTAACAATTCTGGCCATCTTTAAAAAAAACATGCATGCACTTTCCTATAATGATATTGAATCACTACTTACCGTTAAACTTGATCGTGTTACGGTTTACCGGACTTTAAAATCATTTGAAGAAAACGGACTTATCCATCAAATTTATGATGGAAGTGCGCAGGTTAAATATGCTTTATGTCACAATGGTTCGTGTAATTCAAACCAGCATAAGGATTCACATGCTCACTTTAGATGCGATAAATGCGATAAAACTTTTTGTTTGAGTGATGTAATTACACCTATGGCTGACCTTCCTGAAGGATATCAATCAAAGTCTCAATCTGTCTTCATACAAGGAATATGCAAAGTGTGTAACCATTATAAAAATTGATTGATCGATTGAAAAATTTAACTACTTTCGTTACTTAATATAATTTTATGAGTGATATTAAAAAGCTTTCAATCGTAATTCCTGCATATAACGAAGCGAACACTATTCACTTAATTTTAAACAAAGTTGAAGCAGTTGAATTAAGGAACAACATTCAAAAAGAATACATAATTGTTAATGATTGTAGTAGTGATAACACCGAGGCTGCAATAAAAAGTTATATCTCTTCCAATCCTAAAATGGATATTAAGTATTACATCCAACCTAAAAACATGGGTAAAGGAGCTGCATTACATAGAGGGATTAAAGAAGCTTCTGGAGAAGCAATTATTATTCAAGACGCCGATTTAGAATACGACCCTGCAGAATACAATGATTTACTAAAACCAATGCTTGCCGGATTTGCAGATGTTGTATATGGATCGAGATTCCAAGGGTCGAATCCACACAGAATTTTATTCTTTTGGCATACACTTGGAAATAAATTTTTAACCTTTTTATCCAACTTGTTCACTAATCTAAATCTTACCGATATGGAAACATGTTATAAGCTATTCAAATCGGAACATATAAAAGCGTTAAATTTAAATGAAAAGCGTTTTGGTTTTGAACCAGAAGTAACCGCAAAAATTAGCAGGATTCCAAAAATCGCAATTTACGAAGTTGGTATTTCATACTATGGAAGAACATACGAAGAAGGCAAAAAAATTGGCGCTAAAGACGGCTTTAGAGCGATCTTTTGTATTTTAAAATACGGATTGTTTAGAGTTAAATAATATTATTACTAATTAAAAAAAAGCCGTAGTTTATTTAACTACGGCTTTTTTTATTAAATTATGATTAAGCTCTCTTTACTTTAAGTAATTTATACTTCAATCTTAAAGCGATGTAAAACATCACTGGAATAATTACCAACGTTAAGAACGTAGCGAATGTTAATCCAAATATGATTGTCCAAGACATTGGACCCCAAAACATAACGTTATCCCCACCAAGACTAATATTTGCGTTTCCTGAAGCAAAAAACTCTAAGAAATCAATATTCAGCCCTACAGCCATTGGTAGCAACCCTAAAACAGTTGTAATAGCTGTTAATAATACAGGACGTAATCTTGTTTTTCCACCTTCGATAATGGCAGGTATAACCAAACTAACTGGTAATCGATCTGCTTTTTCTCCAGAGATGCCTAATTCCATTTCTCTTCGAGTAATAATCAGTTTCGTATAATCAACTAATACAATAGCATTATTTACAACAACGCCTGCAAGTGATATAATACCAATCATTGTCATAATAATAATGAAATCCATTCCCGAAATAATCAATCCCAACAAGACTCCAATTAAACTAAGTCCAACCGCTCCAACAATAATAACTGGTGCAGATATAGAGTTAAATTGTGCAACAATGATTAAGAAAATCATAAAAATAGCAGTCAATAAAGCAGTTCCTAAAAAGGCCATCTCTTTTTCTTGTTCCTCTTGCTGACCTGTAAATTTCCAGCTTAGCTCATTCGGTACTTCATATTCAGCCAATACATCTTTTAATTCAGCAACAACTTCATTTGCATTATACCCTTCCAAAACATTGGATTGTATTGCAATCATACGTTTTAAGTCGATACGTTTTACAGCAGATATCGTAGATGCCTTTTTAACAGATGCAACAGCAGATATAGGAACTTGGCGGATTTTACCCGTTAACATGTCTCTAAATGTTATTCTTTGATTCATTAAGTTATCAATGTTGTTTCTTGTATATTCATTCAACCTTAATGTGATGTCATATTCATCCTCATCTTTTTTGAATTTAGAAACCTCTTTTCCAAATAAAGCAGTACGAATTGTCGTTCCAATTTGGGCAGTAGATATATTAAGCCTTCTCGATTTTTGCTGATCGATGTCAATTACCAATTCAGGCTTTCCCGTTTGGACATTCATTTTTAATTCTTCAACTCCAGCAACATTCTTATTGTTTAAGAATCCTAACATTTTCTCAGCCTCATCGATAATTAATCCATAATCTTCACCTGAAACCTCAATATTAATTGGTTTACCCATTGGAGGGCCGCTTTCATCCTTTCCAACCACAACAGATACTCCTGGGTTTCCTTTTAACAATTCACGAACTGTGTTCATAATATCACTAGACGCAACATCTTTTCTGTCTAAAAACTCAACAAATGAAACCATGATTCTAGCCTTATCAGGCGTGTTACCCATAGAAGGCCCCTGAGCAGGATCTGAAGTACCGTTACCAACTTGTCCGATAATTGATTTTACCATGAAATTTAATCCACTGTCAACAATAATAGTATCGAACTTTAACTCTTTCCCTGGTAAACGTTTGTAATAAAAACCTGGAGATTGCTCAAAGTAATTCAATACTGTTTTCTCTAATTCAACCGAGGCCTCATTTGTTTCTTCGATGTCCGTACCAATTGGTTTTTCAATAAAGATGTTCAAATAAGCCGGTTCATTTATTGGAAAAAACTCAACTTTTGGTGTAGCAACTGTAACTAATATGATAGAAAAAACAAATAAACCTAACGTACCCAACAATACCCAAACTGGTCGTTTTCCTTTAATGATTCCCGACAATAAGTTTTTATATGCATTTTCTAATCTAGGTAAAAAGCTGTTTTGAAATCTAATTGTAATTGGAGAAACCAATTTCGGATTTAACAAAATAAACACACCTATTACAATAAACATATTCCCCGGACCAGCTACATCGGAAGCCGTTAATATTATTCCTAAAACGATAATTGTAGCGGCTAAGTTTTTTACTCCTCTTCTATTCATTCTTGCCATTAAGGCAATTAAAACAGGGTTAATAACTAATGCAACAAACAATGACGATCCTAAAACAATCATTAATGTAATTGGTAGATATTGCATAAACTCCCCCATCATTCCAGGCCATAAAGCCAATGGTAAGAAAGCTGCCAATGTTGTTGCAGTAGAAGCGATAATTGGCCAAGCAACTTCACCAGCTCCATATTTTGCGGCTTCAAACGGACGATAACCCTCATCCATATATCTGTAAATATTCTCAACAATTACAATCCCGTTGTCCACCAACATTCCAAGCGCCAATACAAGCGAGAATAATACCATCATGTTTAATGTAACGCCCATTGCATTTAAAATAAAAAAGGCGATAAACATTGATAAAGGAATTGCGATTCCTACAAAGGCTGCATTTCGTAATCCTAAAAAGAACAATAAAACGCCAACTACTAAGATGGTTCCAAATATGATTGAGTTTTCTAATTCGGATACTTGCGTACGTGTTTTTTCACTCATATCAGAAGTAATCGTAATTTCTAAGCTCTCCGGAAAATCGTTCTTTTTGGCGTTTTCAATAATGTTATCAACTGCTTCAGAAACTTCTAATAAGTTTTCTCCTCCACGTTTCATAACATCAATCATTATTACCGGAGCGCCATACTCACGAGCATAACTTTCTCTTGCTTTTCCTGAAAATGAAATGTTCGCCACATCTCTTAAATAAATAATGTTAAATTTTTCTTGCTTAACGATGATGTTACCAATTGTTCTCCAATCTGTAAATTCACCAACTACACGAACATTTCTTCTTAATCCATCCACAATTACATCACCACCCGAAATCGTCATATTTTCTTGCGCAATTGCTTGCTCAATATCGCCAAAAGTAACTTGCATCGATTCCATTTTATAGAGGTCAACATTTACTTTTACTTCCTTCTCTTGAGTTCCACGAATATCAGCTCCAGAAACCTGAGAAATATCCTCTATTCTGTCTTCTAATATTTCCGCATAATCCTTTAACATATCCATAGAAAAGTCACCAGATAAATTAACATTCATCGCTGGCATTAATTCGGAGAAGTTCATCTCAAATATATTTGGATCAGCTGGTAAATCTTTTGGGAAACTTGGGTCTCCTTTTACAATATCTACGGCATCCTTTACTTTTCTTAAGGCCTCTGCAGGTGTTACAGAAAAGTCAAACTTAATATCAATCGAAGAGAAGCCTTGAACCGACGTAGAAGTGATTTTATCAATTCCTGTAATGGTATTGATTTCCTTTTCTAAGGGGCGGGTGATTAATCGTTCCATATCCAGCGGTGAATTCCCTGGATAAGGAGTTCCTACATAAATCTGAGGGATAACAACCTCAGGAAATGCCTCTCGCGGCATATTGTTGTAAGACGTCATACCAACCATCGCAAGGATGAAGGTGAGTACCAATATGGTAACTGGATTTTTTAGGGAAAGAGACGATAAAGCGAACTCTTTTAAACCTTGTTTTTTATTTTCTTCCATCACAATTCTATTTGAGCATAAAGTTTGGCCGCTTATTTAATTTCGATTGCATCATTAGCTTGAACAGATTTTGCTCCTTTATCGATTAAGACAGTAGCCGAATCCAATCCATTTAAAATCTCCACCATACCTTCATATGATTTTCCGACTTTTAACTCCAATTTCCTCACACGCTTAGCGTCTTTTTGTTCGAATGTATAAACGTAGTCTTGGCCAGCTCTATCTTGCTGAATAATTCTTGCCGGAATAACTAAAGCGTTAACCGATTTGTAATCTCTAATTTTCATTACAGCCAATTGATTCGGCTTGTACTTTCCTCTTGGATTAGCAAACTCAACCTTTACTTTAAACGTTCTGTTTGAAGGATTGATGAAATTCCCAACTCTCGTTACTCTCGCCTTTACTGTTTCGTTTAATGAAGGGAATTTAACCTCAACAAAGCCACCAGCTTTAACCGAAGAAATATATTTTTCACTTACATCACTTTCTAAGTAAATTTTCCCAAGGTTTAATACTCTTGCCACCGGATAACCAGGAACTGCAGCTTCCCCAACTTTAGGCATGATTTCATCAACAACTCCATTAAATGGAGCTTCGATTTGATACATATTTAATTGCTCTTTAAGCGTTACTAACTTTTGCTCAAGGGCTTCTTTATTGTTTTTTACTTCTAAAAACTGAATTTCAGATCCAATTTTTTGACCCCATAACGACTTTTGTTTATTAAAAACCTTCGTTGCCAATTCCAAACCTTTTTCTAGCTCTTTAATTCCCGACTCAACTGCTGAGGCGTCTAAGGAAATTAAAACTTGCCCTTTTTTCACGGTCGTTCCTTCCGAAACGTGAATCACTTTAATGTTACCTGGAGCTTGAGCAAACAATGCTGCATGCTCAACAACTTCGACATTCCCGTGAACTTCAAAAAAGTGCTCAAACGTTTTTACTGTTACATTTTGAACCGTAACGGGTACTAACTTGATTTTTTCTTCTTTTTGATTTGCAGATTCAGGGTGAATTGCAATTAAAGAATCCATCATGAATAATTCCACTTTATGATCTCTAATTGCTTGCTTATGTTCAGCAACTAAATCCTTTTTTTCTTGCTCTAAAGCTTCTAAAGTATTTTCCTGACAAGATGCTAACCCTACCGATGCTCCTAACATTATAATTCCTAGTTTTTTCATTTTCGTATTGTTGTTTTATGATTCAATGAGGTACCCAAAAGGGAATTTCATTTAAATATCTAGTTGAAAGTTTTATTTATTTTGAAGTTTATCTAGTTCAGCTTTTGCATTTAGCAAGTTAAACAAGGACTGAATATACTTTCCTTGGGATTGTAACACTTGCGTTTTCATTTGCGAAAGTTCAAAGCTTGACGCCATTCCTTCCTGGTGCTTAATTTCTGTTCGATTGAATATTTTTTGAGCAATTTTTAAACTCTTTTCCGCATTCTGATAATTCGCATGTTTTGAGTTTAAACCGTTAATCGCATTCGTAAA
>Ga0209666_1000343_pt1 | contig 36523 bp, 34 predicted proteins | sample SaaInlV_125m_DNA_FD_184679 | JGI IMG/M metagenome (GOLD analysis project Ga0209666, IMG submission 184679) | Marine microbial communities from expanding oxygen minimum zones in the Saanich Inlet - Saanich Inlet SI037_S3LV_10m_DNA (SPAdes)... | ecosystem: Environmental > Aquatic > Marine >...
ATTTCAGCACTTTGAGAAGCTGTTGTTGGAAATGAATCTATACTCCAAATTCGTTCTCCGTTTGCAATATTTATCATCGTATCCAAACGAACAATTTCTCCTACACAAATTTCTGGATGTTCTTCTTTAACTTCAACTTTACAGGCTGGACAGAATACTACTTCAATGTAAGTTGTGTCATCAACGCCACAGTATGTAAATACTATTTCATGGGTTCCAGGACCCGCAACTGCTGGATTAAAATAACCTAATTTATCATCTACAATCCCATCACCTTTATATAAATGTCGTTGATACAAAGTGTCTTCAGCACTTACACCAGAGCATAACCAATTAGTATGTAAATCTACTATTTGCACAGTATCGCAAAATGGACCTACTTCTTGGATATCCGGCTCTTCTAATGGGGGTATGTAAATATTGTTTGATGACCACTTTATATTACTAGATGTCTCTGAATATTTTGCGAAAGTTTGATGTGATGTTTCAAGCACTCCTTGATAAGTCATAGCCCCACCTGCAAACTTATCTCCTGAACTAAAAGTACTTGAAGTTTGAGATCCTAAGGCTAATATAGTTGCCTCATCATTACTACTTACATCATATTTCCCTCCTCCACCACTTCCTCCATAGTGAAGTTCATTCCCACTTGCCGAGAAGAATAAGTTATAAAAGTTTTGAGTACCATTACTTTTATGATAAATAGCCTTTCTATTTGTTATTTCACCTGTCTTATTATTGAAATCGTAAAGATTAACAGAGCCTGTCCCTCCTTTTGAATCAACATTTGAACCGGATAAATTGATCTCTGCACCTAAGGCGAGCCTACTTCCATCCGGACTAAAATCCAACCCACCATTACCTTCAAAAATAGAAACGTAAGGCACGTTTCCATTTCCGGAAACAACAGGAGGAGTTACAAAACCATCGCATGTTAACAAATAAGAAACCACATGTGTTTGCCATAAAGGATGAAAAGTAACCCAAATATCAACCCCATTTGCGTGTAATGTAGCAGCAAAATCTTCAGTAGTTCTAAATGCCCCAAGATTCCCTGATGAAATATTACTCTCTATAGGTATTGAAGCGTGCCCAAGCCCCCCGCTTGAATCAATTAGAGCAAAAGTAACTCCATTACCACATGTTCCTTTCTGATTATTAACATTGGGTGTTCCTTGACTAACGATATCATCAATAGAAATTATATAGTACTTTTCAGGAGTTAGAGGATGCCGCATAGTCATGACTCCATGAACTGCACTTTGCATATCCTCAGTGCTTCCACATTCATTCCCTGATAAAATCTTGTCTGTTATTAATTTTCCTTCAGCGTCCCAAGCTTTTCGCCCATTCGTAAAAAACACTAATTCTCCCTTATCATTACTGGCAGTAGCAACACCTTGATAGGCTCTTATTTTAGTTGTAGCAGCATCCCAAGCACAATTATAACATGGATCAGTTTGTATAACAGAAGTTACAGATTGATTTTTTTGATCTAACATGTAACTAATACCACCTGTACCACCTGTTGCTAAAAACCAATTGTTATGACCGGGCCATTCCCAAGAATTTCTTGATGAAGTCACACACGATTGTGCTACCAAATGAAAGCTATTAATGGACAATAAAAAAGCTGCTCCAAAAACAATCTTTTTTATTGGTAATCTATTTAATATTTTATTCATCTATATCTCGTTTATTCAAGTTTATGAGCTTGTAAATTTCTAAACCGAATAGTTATTCATTTACACAAAACAATCGTGATTAAATAAAGTTACTATTCCACAGTTTGTACTACAATTTTAGATGTGCATAACATCAACACATAAAAGGCAACTATAGAATAAAGGCTAATCTGTAGTTAATTTAAAATTAAACAATTCTCTTGAAATTAATTCTATTTAGAATTCAAATCTTCAATTCAATTTGAAGGTATATTTTTTAGCTAATTTTATTAGCAACAAAGCTTATTAGACAACAAAATGAATGATTTACTTATAATGAAGCATCGATAATGCAAATAATATTTGCATTATTAACATTTAGTTATTATTATTGTGTGGTAATATTAGTACTAAATAAAATTTAAGATAGAAAAACGCCGATTTTTAGTCTTAAACTTTTTTACATTTACAAAAGAAACTCAATACTAAAAGCAAATGAAAAACAATTTCGAAAAAGTAAAAACATATCTCGTGGAATTAGGACACGACATTTCCATGCAGGACAATGAAAACCAACTTCTTGTAATTAATGACGAAAGGGCGGGGATTTATAATTTAGTGTTTGGATGTGCTGACCCAATTTTAATCATGGAACAAAACATGTTTGATGTTCCGAAAGGAAATGGCAGTATATTTAAGGAATTATTAAAAAAGAATAGAGACATCGTACATGGAGCATTTGTTTTAAATGAAACAGGCGACAAAGTTATTTTTAGAGATACGCTTCAATTAGAAAGTTTAGACTTAAACGAACTAGAAGGCTCTATTAACTCACTTAGCTTATTATTAAGTGAATATTCAGAAGAATTAATCAAATTTTCAAAAAACTAAAACTATACTATTATGAGCATTTTCAAAAGATTATTCAAAATTGGTCAAGCAGAAGCGCATTCTGTAATCGATAAATTAGAAGACCCAATCAAATTAACGGAACAAGGGATTAGAGACATGAAGAAGGATCTTGATAAAAGCCTTCAGGCTTTAGCGGAAGTTAAAGCAATGGAAATAAGATCTCGTGGTGATATTAAAAAGCATCAAGAGGTAGCCAAAGATTACGAAAGAAAAGCAATGCTTATTCTAAAAAAAGCACAATCAGGGTCGATTGCTCCTGAAGAAGCTGATCGGTTAGCAAGTGAAGCTCTTAGAAGAAAGGATGAAAATCTTGAATCTTTAGAAAGAGTGAAAAGTGAACTTCAAAAATTCGAATCTTCGACCTCTCAATTAGATCAAAATGTTAAAAAAATAAGATCGAACGTTAGCAAGTGGGAAAACGAATTAAAGACTTTAAAAGCTAGAGTAAAAGTGAGTACTGCTACAGCTAAACTAAACAAACAGCTTTCTCAAATTGACTCAACTGGAACAGTTTCTATGCTAGAGAAAATGAAAGAAAAAGTAGCGCAAGAGGAAGCTCTTGCTGAGTCTTACGGTGAAATTGCAAACGAATCTAAATCAATCGATGAAGAAATTGATACCGTTTTAGAAGATGAAACATCATCGTCATCTTTAGATGAATTAAAGAAAAAAATGGGATTAGATAATTAATCTACCCATGAAAACAACACATAAATTAATTACAGCGGCGGGAATGTTTATTCTCGCCTTGTTTTTTCTTCGTTATTTTTTTATAATTGGTGCCGTAATTGGAGCTCTTCTAATTGGTTTAGTTATAGGATATTTCATTGGTAAACGATCTTAAATATGGGACTCTTTGATTTTTTCAAAAAAAAAAAAGAAATTGTTGATTTAACTGTTCAAAATTTGAGTGTAGGTTGTATTTTAGAATACGACCTTCAGTCTTGGATTGTTAAAGATAAAACTGAATACGACTGGGGAAACAATCAATTTTCCTTTGAGTACACTATCGAAAACGGTAGTGTATCTTCGTTTTTACACGTTAATACATCTCCAACTTTAAAGTTGGATGTAAGCTCAGAAATTAAAATGTTTGATTTGGGGAGAGACGTTAAACAAACCATTGTAGAAACAGACTCTCCTCCAAAAAAAATAGTTTTCAAAGGCATTGAATACTTTTTATCCGATGAGTTTTTAGGACACTGTAAAAGTGTAAATGACGACGACGAAGATTGGTCTAAATTCGTGAATTGGGTATTTAACAACGGCGACGAATCCGAATTCATATCTCTTAACCGTTGGAGTGAAACTGAAATTGACGGAGTGCACGGTAGATATGTTCAAGAATTTGAATTCTCAAATTTCCTATCTTCACCAGAGAAATAATTTCATGAAAAAAATATTTTTTGCCTTAATTGTGCTGCTCTTCGCTGGGTGTAATGGGCAAGACCACTACATTGAAAACCCTGTTAATCTGATGATTAAGAGTATGAGTAATGAGAAGTCATATACGATCATTCTGGATGATATGGACGCTAAAAACGATGGGCATTATCATAAATATTCGGTTGTTAAAGTTTCTAAATCTGACGAAATCACACAAAGTAAAACGAAATTTCTACCTGTTAGCTACGAATTTTTCAAGAAAAACGAAAATAATCTTGGGATGCAAATTGTATCAAAAGATAGCACTGGAAAAGTCACTAAAGCTGCTATACCTGCTGGTTATGACAACTACATAGGTAATTCGCGATACGGCCACTGGCAAGGAAGTGGAGACCAAAGTATTTGGGTGTTTTACGGTCGTTATATGTTTTTAAGAAGTGTTTTTGGCTTAGGTTACCACCCTGCTTATTATGGAATGCATCGCGGTTACTATGGTAGTTACTATGGAACTAATCGTTCATTTTATGGGTCAGGTTATCAAGGTGGAAATTATTACGGAACAAGTAGTAAAGTCACCAAAAAAAACAGACCAGATTTTTACCAACGAAAAGCAAGAAATACAAATTGGAATTCATCCCGAAGATCTAGCTCCTCGCGAAGAAGTGGGAGAGGTAGTGGATTTGGATACGGAAAATAATTATGGAACATATAAATTTTGAAGAGATTGGAAACTCAAGCCTTTATTTCCTGGCGAGTTTAATATTGGTTTTTATAGGGAAAGTAATTTATAAATTATTCCACCCAAAACTGAACACAATTAATGAACTATTAGAAAAAGACAATTTAGCTTTTTCCTTTTCATACGTTGGATATTTTGTTGGATTAGTAATGGCTATTGGAAGTGCTCTTTTAGGAGAACATGTTTCGTTACAAGCCGATTTAATCGCAATTGCAATTTATGGTTTAGGAGCGATATTATTATTAAACATTACTACTGTTATTAATGAGTTCATCATTTTTAGCAAGTTTAAAATCAAAAAGGAGATCTTAGAGGATCAAAATGCCGGTACAGGTATTATTGAAGCTGCAAACTATATTTCAACAGGGTTAATTATTTTGAGTGCAAGTAAAGGTGCTGATAGTAATTTAATGATTTTAGCCTACTGGGGAATTGCTCAAGTTGCTTTGATTCTTTCATCAATCCTTTATAATATTATTACTCCGTACGATATTCATACTGAAATTGAAAAGGATAATGTTGCAGTAGGTGTTGGTTACTCTGGATCTATTATCGCTATCTCAATTATAGTTTCAAACGCAGTTTCTATACATTTCGAATTATTTTCTGAAGCAATTACTTCTATTATATCGCTAATAGTGATTGGATTTATCCTTATTCCAATTGCACGATTAATCACTGGTAAATTTATACTTTCTGGATACAGTTTAAAGGATGAATTAGTTGGGCAAGTAAAGCCGAATATTGGTGCCGGTTTAATTGAAGCGATGGCTTACATATCTGTTGCTTTACTAATTACTTGGTGTTTCTAAATGACACTAGGTTGGCACATAATTGCTGAATTTGAACAATGTTCGAGAAGCAGTATCGATAATATTGAATACGTTGAAAAACATTTAAATGAATCTGCCAGAATAGCTGGAGCTACAATTGTAAAATCAGTATTTCATAAGTTTGCGCCACAAGGTGTTTCGGGAGTTGTTGTTATCGAGGAAAGCCATTTTGCGATTCACACCTGGCCAGAACATAATTACGCTGCTGTAGATATGTTTACCTGCTCGGAATACATGGATTATGACAAAGCTTTAGTATACTTGAAAGAAAAATTTGGGTGCAAGGTTTTTAAACATCAGGTCATCAAACGTGGTGAAAATGTAGTTACTCAAACTTCAGAAGTCTAAACCTAACATGTTAACGAAAGAACAAAAAGAAGCCATAAAAAGACGACGTACTAAAGAAGCAATCGCAACAAGTGTTCGAAAAAAAAATTCTGAACGAGCAATAAAAAACAATAGACAAAGGAAAGAAATTAGAAACAATTTAAAACAGAAAACAATAGCCTTTAGAGAGCAAAACGTCCCAATTGCATTAGTCGTAGTTCTTTTAGGAATTTCACTAATCGTGTTAAAAAGTTTAATCACTTTCACATCACCTTCAATAATCTCTGGAGATATTTCGAACGAAGGTGGTCTTATTGGTCCGATTGAAGCAAATTCTTCCGAATTACAAAGCCTCTCCCTACAATATAATTTACCCCGAACTAATAATAAATGGTGTTCAGTAACTGCATTAATTTTAGACGAAAACAAGAATTTTATTTGTGGCGCAAGTAAAGATCTTTTTTACGAAAGGGATTTAGATGGTACATATTCAGAGTTCCATATGCGTTATGATATTGATATAACAGATTCTGGGAAATATTATTATCAAATCATCACCAAACATTCAAGAGCGGATCATTTACCACAAAAGATTCATTTTGATTTAAGTCATCAATTTTTAGGAACTAATTTTTTATACTCTTACGGAATTATATTTCTTATTGCCGGAGCACTTTACATCTTTTACATCTTTTTTGACGATGAAGTAACTCGTACAATTCCAGATTTAACCAATGCTAAATCAAAAGATATAATGCTAAAATGGGCGAAAAAATTAGCGCCTTTAGTATTGATATTTATTCTTTTAGGTCTGTTTGATGTTGGATATGCCGACTCAGAAAACGCCCCAGCTTCTTATTTTATGAACGACGACACCCATTATTTTGGAAAGTAACCCATGAAATTATCAGATTCGAAAATATTGATGAGTTCATTATTTGCTACAGGTGTAGCAGGTATAGTTTCAGAATATGTATTGGCCACTTTAGCTACCTACTTCCTTGGAAACTCCGTCTTTCAATGGACGATTATATTGTCGATCATGCTCTTCTCAATGGGTCTTGGAAGTAGAATTAGTCGATCGATAAACAAAAATATCATTGAGTTTTTTATCGCTTCGGAATTACTCCTATCCTTCCTTACTTCGTTATGTGCGCTGCTGGTTTATTCACTCATGGGTACAACCGAATATGTCGAAATATTCATTTATTCTTTAGCAATATTGGTTGGACTACTTATTGGACTAGAAATTCCATTAGTTACTAGAATCAATGGTAGATACCACGATTTAAAGGCGAATATTTCCAGCGTAATGGAAAAAGACTACTATGGTAGTTTACTTGGAGGTTTGTTTTTTGCATTTATAGGATTACCGTATTTAGGGTTAACCTACACGCCTTTTTTATTAGGTACAATTAATTTAATTGTTGCAATTTTACTGTTTTTCAATTTTTCAGACCGGTTAGATGAACGTTTAAAAAAGTGGTTATTAGGAGCTATTATATTTATTTCATTATCCATAGGCTTAGGTGTTTACTTTGCGAAACCAATTATCATGTTTGGAGAACAAAGCCGATATAGCGACAAAGTTGTTTTCTCTGAACAAACCAAATATCAAAAAATAACACTTACAAAATCAAAGCACAATTACATTTTATACCTCAACAATAGTATGCAACTCAATACGATGGATGAATGGCTTTATCATGAGCCATTAGTACATGTACCGATGTTACTAAACTCAGGTAAAAAAAATATTTTAATCCTTGGTGGAGGAGATGGTTGTGCAATTCGGGAGGTGTTAAAGTACCAAGAAGTTGAATCAATTAAAATCATAGATTTAGATCCGGGCATGACTAATTTCGGAGCTCAAAATGCTATTTTCAAAGAGCTTAACCGAGGCGCTTATCAAAACAGTAAAGTAACCGTTCAAAATGGAGATGCATTTATCGCTTTAGAAGATGACTCTAGTTATTATGATTTAATAATTATTGATTTTCCTGATCCAAGATCAATCGAACTATCAAGGCTGTATACGAAGGAAATGTATCGATTCTGTAAAAAAAGACTAAAACAAGATGGAGTCATTATTACCCAAGCAACCAGTCCTTACTATCAAGCGAAATCTTTTTACTGCATTAATAAAACCATGGAGGCGGCTGGGTTAAATACGCTTCAAATTCATAATCATGTCCAATCTTTTGGTGAATGGGGTTGGATTGTTGGATCCCAACTGTATGACAAAAATCAAATGATTGAAAAATTGTCATCCATTAAAGAGTTACCCGTTAAAAATACCAAATGGTTAAATACAGAAGCACTCCAAATGATGTGCAAATTCGGAAAGACAGTTGGCGATACATCAGGAATTGAGGTTAACTCAATACACAATCCTGTTTTATTTAAATACTACATTAAAGGAACTGCGTTTAATCAAAGTTTTTATGACTAGATCGTCCTGGCTATTTTCTCGTAAAACCGATTTGCTTTTTCTTTTCCTACCTGTTTGGTTGGTTTGGGTTTGGGCTTTCTCCAGTAACATTCAGGAACAAACATTACCACTATGGGCATGGGTTATTTTCATCCTCGGAATTGATGTTAGTCATGTATGGAGTACGATTTTCAGAACTTACCTAAGCAAGAATGACCGCACAATTCATCGTGCTAAACTAATCTTTACCCCATGCTTACTGCTCCCTTTTTTAACCACATTTTCATACATCAATATTAAAATTTATTGGTCTATACTAGCCTACGTTGCTGTATATCACTTTATAAAACAGCAGTATGGATTTATGGCTTTGTATTCCTTTAAAAACAAAGAGCAAAATAGTCCTAAAAAAAGACTGTTTGATAAAATCGTCATCTACATAGGAATGCTTTACCCTATTATTTTTTGGCATTTTGATAAATCTCGGCTATTCAATTGGTTTGCCGAAGACGATTTCCTCCCATTGCACCAAGTTGTACAAGACATCAATATCTTCTCGTATTTAAACATTATTTATTTTGCCATATTACTAGCTTGGATTCTAAATGAGGTAAGTATTTCCAGAAAAAAAGACCTTGCTTTAGGAAAGATTATTTGGGTAACCACAACCTACTTTAACTGGTTTTTAGGAATTGTGTACTTCAATTCAGATTTTGTCTTTTCTGTAACGAATGTAGTTGCACATGGAATTCCATATTTAGTCTTGATCTTGAAATATAAAGTTGAAGAACAACATCTTTTATCAAACAAAAAAATTCCTAAACCAGAAGTTATTCTTCACGTATTTTCAATTTTTTCAGTTATCCTTTTACTCGCTTTTTCAGAAGAATATTTATGGGATATGCTAATTAACCTTGAAAAACAGGAGTTCTTCGAATCATTTTCACCTTACTGGGCGAATGTTCAAAATTCACCGTTTTTAATTGCACTTTTTACAGCCATTCTCACCTTACCTCAAGCAACACATTATGTCCTTGATGGCTTTATTTGGAAGTTTGGTCAAACGAATCCTAATCTAAAAAAAATCATAGCAAATGAATAGGCGACATTTTGTGAAATTATCTGCTTTAGGAAGTGTTGCTTTAACAGGTTGTTTGGATATCGAAAACAAAAAGACAGTACTTGATTTTCCCATTTATGCTTCAAGCAATATGGAAACAGGACATAAAATCATGAAGGCTGTTTCTATTCCATCCACGCAAACTCTACAAACAGAAACCTTAATTATTGGAGGAGGAATTGCAGGATTATCTGCTGCTAAAACTCTTAATAATAATGACTTTTTGTTGATGGAGATGGACGATAATCTTGGAGGAAGCTCTGGAGCTACCTCCATTAATGGGAATTTATTCTCTCAGGGTGCACATTATGATTTATCTTATCCTGACAATTACGGAAGGGATGGTTTAAGTTTATTGGAAGACATGAATGTTATTGGTTTCGATAGCCTTAAAAGTCAATTCACATTTAAAGACACCCAGTTTTTAATCAACGAAGAGGATCAAGAAACATGTTACACTAGGGAAGGTTTTAACAACAGCCCGATTAAATCGAGTATAAACAAAGCTGATTTCTTGTCTTTGATTTCGCCTTATGTTGGTGAAATGAAAATGCCCACCCGATTAATTGACGATAAATTTAAAGGTTTAAATAATATCACGTTTTACGATTTTATTGATAAATACCTCATTCACGATCCACAATTAATTACAGGTATCGATTATCAAATGATTGATGATTACGGCGCTAATTGTTCAAGAATTTCCGCATTAGCAGGAATACATTATTATGCATGTAGAGATTATTATGGAAGAAATAAACCAGAATTATTCTCGCCACCTGAAGGAAATTATTATTTCGTTAAAAAACTATACGATCAACTAAAGCCTGAACAAGTTAAATCTTCTTCCATAATTTTTCATATTGAACGAAAAAATAATTTGTACTATTCCAAATACCTCAACACACAAACTAATATTGTTCAAACCGTTGTGAGTAAAAACATCATATACGCTGGACAGAAGAATGCATTACGATTTATATACCCTCAATACCATCAACTATTTAAAGCCACCAATTACTCTGCTTGGGTTGCCATTAATTTCGAGTTAAAAAATGAAATCAAAGGACCTTTAAAATGGCAAAATGATATGTTAGGAGTAAACAACAACCTAGTCGGGTTTGTGAATTCTGGCACTCAAAAAACAAAAAACAAAGTGCTAACAATGTACCTTTGTTTCAACCCTAAGGAGCGCATTAAAATGCCCGAAATAATGGCTAAACCATCCTTAATCGTGCAAGAAGGAATTTCCTTTTTAAACGAGTATTTCAATACAAATTGTGAACAAAACATCAAATCAGCCCATGTTAAGGTGATGGGCCATGCAATGCCTATTCCCGAAAAAGGATACTTATTTAATGACCGAAACGATCAAACTCAAAAAGACAATTTTTATTTCTCAGGGGTTGATAATGGGCGATTACCCTTAATGTTTGAAGCGCTTGATTCGGGAATTTATGCTGCTAGTTTAATAAACAGGTAGTTTCTTACTCGAGTAACAACTAATCACAAATTTTTCTAATACTTTGAGGCAAGGATACTTGTCTTCAAAAAAACACATATGCCCTCCTTTTTCTGAAAGATGAAAACTTCCATTTTCACACAACTCACTCTGCTTTTTCAAAACACGCCAAGGCACAACTAAATCCTGTTTCCCAGCAACACACAATACTGGATAAGGTGCAAACCGAAGAATTATTTCACGATCCGCTCTTATTTTCATTCCTTCCAACGTCGCTAATATTCCTTGCTTTGGAGTTGTTAAAGCCATATTTAAAACTCTGCGAATAGCACCCCGAATCGCGTTGGTTTTAGGCCCAACAAATAGGTTTGGGATTGCGCTTTTAATAAACAACTCATGATTTTCTTTCACAACTTCAATAGCTCGATTTCTAAACTTCACTTTTTCTATTGAATCTGCTTTCGCTGTTGAATTAAATAAACACAAGCCATTTAAAGAATCCGGATATAAATCTCCAAACGCTAGAGCAACATAACCACCCAAACTGTGTCCAATTATTACTGCTTTACGTTTTCGATTATCGTTTAACACTTGCTGAACACAACCAGCCATATCTTCCATAGACTGTACATAACCCAAACAATCACTTGAACCATGCCCGGGTAAATCAATTGAATAAACTGTATTGGTTTTCGCCAAAACTTTAGTGTAATCATTCCAAACTTTATGATTCTCTAAAAAGCCATGCAATAAAACAACAGTCCTCTTCGAGTTTCCTTTTCGCTCATAATTAATTTTAGCACCTTTATATAAAGCCGTTTTTAACACCTTTCAAAAATAACAAGAAGGTTAATTAATTACACAGGAAGTTTTAAAGAGTAATCAACAAACTTGCTTAATCACATGAAAATTGGAATTACAGGGATTAAACCTTAATTTAGAGCCTTAAACTAGAAACGTATGAAAAAATTATTACTCTCAGTATTAGCTTTAACTAGCTTATCTACATTCGCAACCCCACCGGGTTTAGAAATCACTTCCAGTAATTTAAAATGGGAAATAGGAAACGAATGGTACATGAAGGTTACCTCAAACATAAATATTAATGATTTCACAAGTACGGGCTCAGGAATTACTTGGGACTTAACATCTTACGAATCATCTTCAACTGAAGACACAATCGTAGTGGGTGCAGCAACAAATGTAGGTGATTTAGTAGGAGCTACTTTAAGTATCAACTCCCAATTAATACCCCAAACTGATTATATTTCTACAGCTACTAATTTTCAAATGGCAGCCATGTATGTTGATCTATTATCAGGATCTGTTGCATTTAGTGGATCCTTAGAAATTGGACTTTCTCATGTTTCTAACGACTCATGGTTAGCATCAACAACAATTCCTCATCCTTTTGGAGGAACTCCATATCCGACATCATTAACTGGATCTATTTTAGCTGAAGGAACAGTTGTTACATCTTACGGAAGTTTTGAAGCGTTTTTAGTAAAAGAACAATTTGTTGTTAGTGGAGTTACTGATCAAATTTTCTACTATTGGGAAACTAAAGAATACGGTAGAATTGCAACAATTATGGGTGGTAAATTTAGTTTGATGCACAATAATAACTTTGATGTTATTACCTCTAATAACGAAGTTATTGCAAACAAAGCAAACATTTTCCCTAACCCTGCAACTGATAACTTTACCGTTAAAGCTAAAGGTTTAGAAAACGTAAAATTTTACAATGCATTAGGAACATTAGTTTCAAACGAAAACGTTTCAACAAATGCTACAATCGTTAACACATCTAACTTAAACGCAGGAGTTTATTTTGTACAAACTACTGCCAACGGAGTAGTTTCAACTTCAAGAGTTATTGTAAAATAATTCTAAATTTTATAAAATATTGAAGGCTGTCCAATGGGCAGCCTTTTTTTGTGATATCGAAGAATGACCCACGTTATTTTATAAATACCCCCTCTTTTACTTATTGTAACACACAAATCAATTTAGCTCAATAAGTTAATTCCCATTGTTTTCATTTAAACACTTGCACCCCTGCGATATAAAGAAGACCTTTACTAAATTATCCACATTAAATGTGGGGAGTTTTAAGATAAATATATGAGAAATTGGGTAGTGATTTTATTGTTTACAATAGGTTTCGGCATAAATGCACAGTCCGACAATACAGTAAAGACTATCGCTTTGTCCGATAAGGATTCCATAATTGAAACTCACTTTTTACCCGACGACCCTTTTATGGCAATGCTCGATAGTCTTTATGAAGCTGATGCATTTAACAACTCAGACATTAGTTACGATTTATCGGTCTTGAACATTCACAAATTCCCTTTAGATTCCATTCCTGTTTACAGCGATTCCATTATGCACTTAAGGATGCATGATTTAAATACAATTTCTCCCATTGAATTCATTTACAACGCCAAGATAAAAAGGTTCATATCGGTTTATGGAACACATCGTAGATTAATGCTTTCGAGAGTAATGGGAATGTCTAAATTATACTTTCCTATTTTCGAAGAAGAGCTATCAAAGAAAGACCTTCCAATGGAGTTGAAATATTTACCAGTAGTTGAATCTGCTCTAAACAATACTGCACGGTCAAGAGCTGGAGCTGTTGGAATGTGGCAGTTTATGTACCGAACAGGAAAATATCTAGGTTTAGAAATCAACTCCTATGTTGATGAACGTCGTGACCCAATCAAATCGACGCAAACTGCAATTAAATACCTTTCCTATTTACATGGTTTATACGATGATTGGTTATTAGCTTTAGCTGCATATAATGCTGGACCAGGGAATGTAAACAAAGCTATTCGTAGAGCTGGAGGGAAAAAGAATTTTTGGGCAATTCAATACGGGTTGCCAAAAGAGACTCGAAATTACGTTCCATCATTTATGGCGGTAGTTTATTTAATGAGCCACTCTGCCGATCACAATTTATATCCTGCTGAACCTAAGTTTAATTTACGTAACGTGGATACTGTTACCGTTAGGCAAGCCGTCCACTTTAATCAAATATCGGAAGTCCTTTGTATGTCTCAAAGTGATTTAATTTTTTTAAATCCTCAATACAAACGTGCCTACATTCCTATAAAATCTACTGATACGATTAACTACACCATCACTTTACCAATTTCTTTAATTGGCGACTTTATTACCAACGAAGAAATCATATACAACTACAAAGCAAATGATGTTGAAACAACACCTAATGATGCTTATGCAAATAGAAGCGAGTTAGTTCACCGAGTTAGAAAAGGAGAAAGTGTTGGCTTAATCGCTCAACGTTATAATGTTAGAATTAGTGACGTTAGAGAATGGAATAAGCTTTCAAGTAAAAACTACATTTACCCTGGTCAGAAATTATTAATTTTTGCCAAAAGCACATCCTCTGGAAGTAGTGGGTACTCAATTAAATCGGAAGTCAATTATAATGGTTATTTGTATTATACTATTCGAAGCGGAGACACGTTATGGGACATCGCTAAGAAATACCAAGGAGTTTCGGCCAACGATATTATTAAGTTAAACCCTATTACTGCTCAGAAAATTTTAAAACCTGGGATGAAAATAAAAATCAAATCAACTTAAGATTATTCAACTAAAATGCGGTTTATTTTCGCCTTCACATTAATTGCTACGCTTTACGCATGTGGTGATGAAAACACTCAAAAAAACTTTTCTTACTTACCAGATGCATCAGGAGGATATAGCACTGTTAATGTTGTTGCCGATGAAGCTTTATGGAATGAAGGATTAAAAGACTTAATAGAGCCTGTACTCACAAAAGAAATTGATGGACTAATTAGCTTAGAAAGTGAATTTGACGTTAAAAAGATCCGTTCTAAAGCATTTAATCGTTTATTTCAAAGACAACGCTTAATCTTACTTTTCGTAATCTCTAACAAGGTAGAAATACCCGGGGTTAGTATTAAAAAAGATGTTTATGCAAACGGACAAGCTATCATTCAGGTTGCAGCAAGATCCAAATCAGCAGTCAAAACTTTATTCAAACGAAAAAAAGAGGAAATATTAGCAGCACTAAGCGCTCAAAGAACAGCAGTTATCCAAAAATTAGCACGAAAAGAAAATAATCCAAAACTGGAAAGCCTAATTCAAAATAGTCATGGAATAAGTTTAACTATCCCCAAAAGCTATAAGCTTGGTATAGATACAACAAACTTTATATATTTTTTCAAAAAAGGTGAAATGAAATGTGAAAAGTTTAGTCATAATAAATGCTATTATCAAACTGGAATATTCGCATACTATCTCCCCTACACAACCGAAAAAATATTTACTCCGGAGTATTTCCATCAAATGCGCGATTCAATTACACAGCTTTACATTGAAGGGCCTAAACCTAGCAATAATTTAAGATCTTACATGCAGGTTTATGATGGATTACCATTAGCTACTCAAAACATCACTTTAAACAACAAATTTGGATATAAGGTGAAGGGTTGGTGGGATATGAAGAATGGTACAATGGGCGGGCCTTTTGTAAGTACTGCTTATGTTGATGAAATTCGCGGAAGAGTACTAGTTGTTGATGCTTTTATATTTGGACCTAATTTTAATAAACGTCGATTTATTAAGGAATTAGAGGCTATTTGCTTAACTCTTAATAGCGCCGAAGAAGGTATTTGAACAAAACTTAAACTAGTTCATCCTCCCAAAACTGTTTTGTGTACAAAGGTCGTCTGCCTAAAATCTTAATCATTTCAGCATTATTATGCGTATTATCCTCTCCCAATAATAAGTACTGATCCGTATTCATAATTTGAGGAATTACTCTAATTAACAACCTAAACGGACGATCAATTAACCATTTCGGAATCTTAACCAATCTAATTCTACCCTTTCCAATGGTTCTTAGCCAATCTTCCAAAGTATAAAATTCTGAACCAGTGGCATAAATCACTTTTTCGGATAAATTCTGCCGTATACTTTCAATACATATATGCGCTACATCTTCACCCATCACGGGTTGAAATTTAGCCGTTAAAAAATGTGCAGGAATTGGAAGTAGCCCGAAACTTATTTTACTTATTTTATGAAGCATTTTAACTTTTTGGACAATTGTAGTTCCTGATGTACAAACAAAACTAGGACGAATAATTACCCAATTTTCTTGGGTTTTTATAATATTATCTGCTATACCTTTTGTAAAAGCATACTTAGAAGGTGAATCCTTATTGGAGCCCAAAACAGAGATGTGGATAATCTTAGGATTCCCTAATTTCTCTCGTTCGACAACCATTTTATTTACGATTCCTACATGAATTTTTTGAAACGTATTTTCGCCTTTTTCTTCAATAATTCCAACAGCATTAATAAGCACATCTAATTTCCCAAGAACAGTCCAATCTTTTTGATAAACATTAAATGAAAAACCATTAACCCCTTTTCCACTTCGGGAGCAAGAAAGAATTTCAGCTTCCGAAAATTTCAATTGCAATTCTCTACTGATTACCGCTCCAATTTGTCCTGTCCCTCCTAAAATAGCTATCCTCATAATATCTGATTTTCAATTTGGTGCTTTAAAAATTGGTTTTTAGCTGTTAAAAATCGAGCCATATATTTTCCTAAAACTAGGTAATCAATAATGCTTCCTAAAACCCCAACTGGCGACTTAAATTCAAATACATCAATCATCTTTGTGCCAAAATTAAGCGCTTCAAATTGGTGTGAATGAAACAGGTACTTAAAAGCTCCTTGCAACATTTTATCTTCAAACAAATAAGGAGCTTTTAGTTTTACCTCTTCAACCCTAAGCTTTTGCTTCACTCCAAAATGCCTTGCTTCCCAAGTAATAATATCACCCAACTCAATCAAACCGTGTTTTCTACCATCGATTATTCGTTCACTCGATTTTTTATTCGCCTTTTGATGAAGGTCTAAGTTCCGAGCTGCATCAAATACAACTTCTATTGGTGCATTTATTATGGTTTCTAATTTTAAAATCATAACTAAACAATTTGTTTTGCATCCTGCCAAGTATAATCAATCACTCCATCAACTTTAAAAGCTCCTAAGAGTTTTGCACTTTTAAAAAAATTGGTTGCAAAGTGATAACATTTAATGGGTGTTATTGGCCAGTTTTTTCGGGCTATTTCTGTCACGAAAATATCTTCATCCTTTGTTGCGTAAGCTCTATCAATACGATGTATTTTTTGATAAAGCTCCTCACTTTCTTCTAAGTTCGTGTATGGATCCAAGGCATAATCAACATATTTTTTATCTTGCTTTAAGCTAAAAGCATCAAAATACTCTTCTACTTTAACCTTAGATAATTGATAATCAGCCATTATATTCCCAAGCTTATTTAAAATTGAATTTTCAGAGAAACTTTTCAAAAAGAAAACCCCTTTGGGCTCATGCTCAGAATTCATTCCTGAATCATCAATTAATAACCTGAAAGCCATATGACGATAACTAAATTTGATGAATGGTAATATTTTAGGGCTCATGTTTTTGAGCTGAACATCAACCATAGAAATGATGGCTTTCCCATTCTCCTGTAAAATCTTTAATTGATTTGGAACAAATGGTAAAACCTCTTCCAAATTAACTGAAAAATTGATCAATTTAACGTTGTGTAATTCTCCTGTAAATTTCATAACTCGTTCGTTTTAAGTTCACACCTATTTTTAATTACCGCTAGTAATCTTCCTTGAAAATCTTCTAACATCCAATTTCCCCAAAAAGCACCGTAAAAATTTAATTTTGATCTTAGGTAGTAACTTGATTCCAGACTTAAAAAATGCTTTCCTTCTCTACTTTTAATTCGATATTTAGCTGTATTAAAATGAATGTAATTACCATTTAAAACATGATGATCAAAAGCTATTTTTCGCAGTGATTTCTCATCTAATTGAATACTAAACTCCGCTTCTTCTAAGGGTTTGAAGGTTTCTATTATTTCAACAAATTTTAAACCTCCCGAAAACTTACCAATCCTTGTTGCTCCTACTCCTTTATATGAAACCGAGGCTTGTATTGGTCTTGGAATTCCTAAATATTGAAAAGCTCCTGCGTTATATTCTTTCTCATCTATCTGATCTACTTCAATAATATGATCCCAAATCACTTGCTTACTTGCCAAAATTTCAACCTCATTTCTTACTGTGTAATCCTTAGATGGACTTGGAATATAATCTTCCATAGGAGATAAAAAGACTGGAAGAAGCAAAAATGAAATCAATGTTTTCTTCTTTCTTTGTACTGAGTTGATTTTAAATATCCGAACGATAAAAGCAATCAATGTTCCCAATACAATAAAGGGTAAAGCAAGAATTAACAAACAAATAAAACCCTCTAGTTTAAAAGCGTAGGTTATCACAAAAAAAGTAAGAACACTTATCCAAGGAATAAAAAGTAAATCTAAATAGGCTTTCCTCTTTACCGAAGTTTTAATTAATTGAGGAATGGCTCCCATTATTATTGGGATAACAACCAAATATGAAATGGAATTCATTTTATGAAATAAACCAAAACCAAGTCTTGCAACTAAGCCATAAACGGCTGATATCAGAACACTAACAATCAGTATCTTATGTTTTTTTAAAAAATTTTTCGCCTTCATAAAGTTTTAGTTGAAATAATATAAAGCCATTAGCGCTGTTGCGCTTAAGTGTAAAATCAGCCACCACCTGAAGGTGTATTTCTGACTCACTCCTAATAACTTTACTCTACAGTAATGCATCCAAAGCATTATAAAATCACTTGCCAACATTGTTCCAACAACCCAATAAAAATCAGGGATAAAATAGTGGCCAATTAATCCTAAAAACTGTAGTAAAATAGCCGTTCCGGCTATTACGGATAAATTTCCCCAATAATCCCACTTGTTCTCGTTTTTGTAAAATAATCCAGTTAACAGCCAACCCAATCCAGTTATTGTAATTAACTTCCAACCATTCAAAAACTCAAAACCATTAGTACTATTTAGAATCTCCCCTTTAAAGTAAGTTACTGTACCTGCGAATAATGCCATAAAGGCAATTAAAAAAAGACGGTAGCCCCTTTTTAATTCAGGCTGACAAACTGTTCCTGACTCCTGCAAAGGAGCAATAATTCTTCGGTTACTTGCGAAAAATACATAAAAAGGATTAAGTAAATACTTCACCCATTTTTTTGCCATTACTCGTCCAAGTCGTTCTGATTTTAAATTTACCAAATTAACATAACCATCGTAACCATAACTCACTACTAATGTTTCTTGATCGATAACCGCCATCTCATTACAAGCTCTTTGAGAATCAACATTACAAGCCATTTTGTTTTGCTCAAAAGCACTTAACTCTATTGTGTTGTTATCGCCCATCACACCAATTTTTTTAAGCGTTTTTACGCCGATGCTACAAACCGCACATTGGTTATCAAAAACTATTGTATAATTTTTCATTTTAATCTTTTTTTGCTGTTATTTCGTAATAGCCAATTGATTTTCGGCACAATCCTAAAAAGAAAATTGTGAAACATGCTTTCAAATTATTCCAATTTTGTTTTTTTAATTTTTCGCCATTTATGAGTTTCTTAGCTAAAAAAAACAGACTTACAAATGGTGCATGAACTGCCGATGGTGCTATTTTCCAACTAATTTCTCTTATTGAAACGCCTTTAAAGCCAAGTTCTTTTAACTCAGAGGAAACGTCATTAATATTTGGAAATGAAGGAAGTGCCCAGTTTTCGCAAACCGTTCGATACATCTTGTATGTCAAGGTTGACAATTCTTGTTCTGGTTTTTTTATAAATCCATCAACCATTGTAAATCGCCCACCTTTTTTCAATATCCTGTAAGCTTCTTTTAACGGTCCTTTTTTACTCGTTTCTTCAGCATGGCAAATACTTTCCAAACCATAAACAGCATCAACAGAAACAGATTTTATTGGTAACTTGTTATAGTCTCCGTATTTCACTTCGACATCAGTGAGTTTTGCCGCTTTAATAAGCTCTTCAGCTTTTTTAATCTGCCACGGAGTGATTGTAAATCCAGTAAATTTTACGCTAGGATAATGTTTTGAACCAAAACGAACAGTCGCCCCTATCCCACAACCCATATCAATCACCTTATTGCCTTTTTGAAGGACTAACGTTTCTAAAATATGCTCATTCATTCGTTGTAACATCGTCTCTCTGCTAAGACAATCCCAAGTTTGATCAGCAAATCCAAAATGCATATTAAAATTTTTACTCCAATACTCATAGTCAGGACCAGCCTCAGTGTAGTAATCAATGATCGAATCTCCTGTTTCAGAGCTAAAGTCACTCGTTATCGTTTTATATTTTTCTTTAATTATTCTTTCCATACCGTTCAAAAGTTTCAATTATTATTGAAAATTTAAGGACAAATTTTTTATTTTTTAACAAAAAATTTCATCAATGATCCTGTAAACCAATGCTCATCAGCTTTAATCATTTTATCAAGCATCTTATTTGTGCTTTCTCCAAATGTGTGAATTTCGCTCACAACTTTACTAAAATGATCACCACCTTGTTCATTTATTTCAGCTAATTTCAAATCCTCCAAAAGTTCTAAAACAGGACCTAATTCACGTTTTCGACGTTCTTTCATTATTTGCATTGCTGTTTTGTAAATATCTTTTTCAGCTGCAAAGAATTCCTTGCGTTCGCCAAACTTAAGTACTTTGTGAACAATTCCCCAAGACAGTAAATCGCGAACATTCATGTTAACATTTCCCCTAGAGACATTTAATTTCTTCATGATATCCTCTGCAGAAAGTGCTTCTTCGCTTATTAAAAGAAGTGCATGAATTTGTGCCATCGTACGATTGATTCCCCATTGAGTTCCAAACGCTCCCCATGTTGAAATAAACTTTTCTTGTGCTTCTTTTAAATCCATATTACAAACTTAATTAAATAATTCTAAACTTTCAGAAAATTTTGAAAGTTTAATTTAAACAACGATTATTTTATTACTTCGTTAAAGAATATATGACTGCATCTAACAAGTATATAAAATTCATTAAAACAAGTTCTGAGCTAGGTGCAGGAACTCGTGGAGCATCAAAAGGTTATTTAGCGCTAGAGAACGCGGCCAAATCAAAAAAAAGTAAATTATTATCAAAGTTTGCCACCATTGAAATAAATGATAAAAATAATGCCCTAATTAATGAACCAAAATTTGAATTTGCAAAAAGAATTAAGGAATTATCAAACATATTTTCAGATCTTTCTTCGACCGTAAAACAACAGCTAAATAATAATATATTCCCAATCTTAATATCTGGTGATCATTCATCTTCACTTGGAACTATTGCAGGAATTAAAGCGGCTTATCCTAATAAAAACGTTGGCGTAATTTGGATTGATGCTCATGCTGATGTTCATACTCCATATACCTCACCTTCGGGGAATATGCATGGCATGCCTTTAGCTGCATCACTTGGCTTAAATCATATTTTACTAAATGGAAATCAACCACATCAGGAAGTAATCAATCTTTGGAATAATTTAAAAAACCTGGAAGGTATCTTTCCCAAATTAAAACCAGAGCACCTAGTATACGTTGGGGTTAGGGATACGGAATGGCAAGAAAAAAAGATAATTAAAGAATTAAAAATTCAAGAATATACAGTTGATTTTGTAAGGAAACATGGAGGGATAGAAACCGCTAAATCTGTAATACAACGACTAATTAATGCTGATCTCATTTACATTTCATTTGATGTTGACGTACTCGATGATTCATTAAGTAGAGGAACAGGCACACCAGTAGAAAAAGGCTTGTTTTTAAAAGAAGCTAAAAACTTGCTTAATACCTTAATAAGACACGAAAAAGTTTGTTGTTTTGAAATGGTAGAAATCAACCCTAGTCTTGACGATAAAGGTAATAAAATGGGTGAAATGGCTTTTGAAATATTGGAAGATTTAATAAGTCAAATCTCTTAAAAACATACCTAGTTTACAATAGGTTCTTCCTTTGGCTGCTTGAAGTTAGGCTTCGAAAAATAATAGGTTAAATTTAAACCCGCCCCCCTGTGAAAGTTACCTGCCAACCAATTCCGAAATGGCCCGGCATCCACTTTAAAAATTGGACTTATCGAGTTTGTTATTCGAAACTTGAAATATAGCTTATCCGTCATTTTATAATTAAACCCAATCATACCTCCCAACTCTATTTCTCTGTAAGGAAAAGAAGTAGCACTTGTAATTCCGTTAAACTCCCTTTTGGCAGCAATTAAATAAGAAATTGTTGGCCCTATTTCAAAGGGAACTCCCCACTTATTAAACACATAAAAGATTGGAACTTCGAAATAAGAAAGATTAAATTTAAAGTCATTATTAAGTCCGTTTTTAGGACGAGGCCACACTCGAGTACCTTTTGTAACATAATTTATTTCAAAACCGATTCCTCCATTAAGACCACCTAACAAATACAACGAACCTAATCCAGATTGTATCCCAATATGATTATACCCAGAATAACCATCACCGTCTACTTGATTTCCGAAAAAATCTACATGAACACTATTAATAAACTTATTCTGGGCAAATGAAACCGAACAAAAAAAGCAAAAAATAATTGTTAAAATTCTCATTTCTAAAGTCCTCTAATTACTTTTATTAATTCTTCTTCCTCACCATCAACATATGAATTATGTTCGTAAACAATCTTACCTGTTTTATCCAAAACAACCGTATAAGGATTATTCGAAACTCCAAGTTCTATAAATAACTTTTTAACCCCATCAAAGAATACTGGAAATTGCCATTTTTTCTTAGAAACAATCAAAGGAACTCTATTTTGAAATCGAGCATCATCTGTACTAATCGCATAAACTTCCAATCCAGTTTCTTTTTTCCATTCTGAGTATTTGGAGTTAATTGCATTTAATTCCTTGATACAAGGCACACAGTTTGTACTCCAAAATGAAACAATTGTAGGATTACCAATATCAACAAAAGAACTTGTCTCAACTACTTCTCCTTCCAACGTTTTTATTTCAACATTAGGAAATATTTTTCCAATATTTCCATCTCCAATAAATGAGATAGAAAAGAAAGATATTAATAACAACGTAATTAAATTTCTCATTTCACAACTTTATCAAAAATTAAACCAATCAAATCTTATTTAAAATATCATACATATATTGAGCTTCCTCCTGCGTTGTATTTCCATCCGATTTAGGCTCGGGACTGACTACAACATAAACTTCCGGAGTAACGATTACTTTAATAAAACTAAAATTAGGATCTCCATTAATTTCGGTTGATTGAAAAAGAAAACCATCTTCGCGCTGTTGAATTATTTTTTCAAACCCACTTTCAGCTTTTATCTCATTACCAGCTTCATCTAACACCTCTTCCAAATTAGAATCTGTCATTGTAAAGCACGTTATCTCAACACTAAAATTCTCTGCTTTCACATTTCCTGATAAAATTGAGTATAATCCCAACATATCTTCAGGCTGACCAGTTGAGGTTACCGTCGCAAAATCAGGAACATTTAATTTCACAGGCATGTCAATTGAAGAAAGATCAATCTTGCGAACTTTAACCTTCGACGCATCCAGCGGTACAGAACATGCTCCTAAAATAAGAACTAACAATATCGAAAAAAACTTTTTCATAAACTCTAATGTTTAAAACTCATTAACGCTTTAAATGCATCCATTCGAGCTTCAAGGTCTTTTTGGGTGACAGCTTTAATATTGTCTGTTCCAAACTCTTCTACTGTAAATGAAGCCAACGCACTTCCATAAACAACTGCTCTTTTCATATTCTCAAAAGAAACATCATCAGTACTTGCTAAATAACCCATGAATCCTCCTGCAAAAGTATCACCAGCCCCAGTTGGGTCTTTTACGAATGCCAATGGTAATGCAGGCGCATAAAACATCTCTTTCCCATGAAACAGCAACGCCCCGTGTTCACCTTTTTTGATGATTAAATATCTAGGTCCCATTGATTGTATTTTCTCAGCTGCAGTTAACAACGAATATTCACCCGATAATTGTCTAGCCTCTTCATCATTAATTGTAAGAACATCAACTTTGGATATTGCTTCTTTTAAATCATCCATTGCAATATCCATCCAAAAGTCCATGGTATCCATTGCGATTAATTTCGGACGATTCTTTAAACTATTTATTACTTGAGTTTGTAGTGCAGGGGCAAGATTACCTAGCATTAGATACGTACAGTCTTGGTAAGAATCTGGAATTACAGGATTAAATGACTCTAAAACGTTTAATTCAGTTATCAAAGTATCTCTTGAGTTCATGTCGTTGTGATACTTACCACTCCAAAAGAAGGTTTTTTCTTCTTTTTTCACTTGTAAACCCTCTAAGTCAAACCCAGCATTCTTTAAATCGTTAATTGTTTCAGTTGGAAAATCATCTCCAACAACAGCAACTAATTTAGGATTCACCCCTAATTTCGCAGCCGAATACCCAACGTAAGTCGCTGAACCTCCGACAATTTTATCCGTTTTTCCAAATGGTGTTTCGATGGCATCAAACGCTACAGTACCTATGATTAAAAGACTCATTTTAACTTTTTTAAAAATTATTCGCTAAAGGTATTGTTTATTTTAGAAAACATTAGTAAATTTGCCGTCCCAATTTTGGGGAATAAGATTAAATTCCTCCTTAGCTCAGCTGGTTAGAGCATCTGACTGTTAATCAGAGGGTCCTAGGTTCGAGTCCTAGAGGGGGAGCGGTTATAATCAAGGAGTTACGTAAAGTAGCTCCTTTTTTTATGCCCTATTGTAAAGCATCTGTAATACACATTCTTTCTTATCGTTAAATTCTGTAAAAAGCTATTATGCTAATAAAAATTAGCTTTTTTTTGCAAAATAGAATAAAATGTATAATTATATCACTTTTATTTTAGAACAATAAAGTGATTAATTGTTTAGAAACTTAAATATTAAAAAATTGTCTGATTTGGCTTTTAAATCTTGAACGAAATAGAACTGAAAAATTTGGAATAAGATTAGACTATGAAAGATATAGATATATATTTCAAACTTATTGTTTTTTTTACCGATTAAAATTTAACTTAAAGTTTATGAAAAAATTATTTTATTTATCATTGGCTGGACTAGTGAGTCTTGCTTGTGTTTTAAAAAATGACGATAAAATGGAAAAAGAGAATTCAATACATAGCTACTCTTTTGTTAGTTTAAATGGTGATACTATAGAACTAAATACGTTTAAAGGGAAAAAAATCCTATTTGTAAATGTCGCTTCAAAGTGTGGATTTACTCCTCAATACGAAGGCCTACAAGAACTGCACGATAAATACAAAGATAAATTGGTTATACTTGGATTCCCTTGTAACCAGTTTGGAGAACAAGAGAAAGGTTCGTCAGATGAGATCCAAAGTTTTTGTAAGAAAAATTATGGTGTTGAATTTCTTATGAGTGAAAAAATTGACGTAAAAGGTGTAAACCAGCACCCGATATACAAATGGCTTACAAGCAAAGAATTCAATGGCAAAAACTCCACTTCGGTGAAATGGAATTTTCAAAAATACTTAGTTGATGAAGATGGCACATGGATTGACTATTGGTACTCATTGACTAAGCCTAAAAGCTCGAAAATCACAAAGCATTTGTAGTACAATAAAATCTATTTTTACAGGTTTTACATAAAAAAATTAAAAGGATGAAAAAGTTCACTTCATCCTTTTAATTTTCCAATTAGCAATTTGGCTCAGTATTCTTCAAAGTAATATGCCACATTCAAACCAAATTCAAAACCTATGATCTACATATGCAAACTTCAATAAGCCTACTGAAATGTACTTTTAAGACTCTAAAAAAATAACAAATAGAATACACTTATTATTCATTCCAATTTATTTTCTCCTTTTAAAAACCCATTCGATATAGTATATTTGAGAAAATTATCATTGTTATGAAACAACTTATACAATCATATAAAACAGGTGAGTTAGGAGTTTATGAAGTTCCAGCTCCAATTTGTGGAGAAAACGGAGTACTTGTTCGAACAATTACTTCTCTTGTTTCTGCAGGGACTGAAAAAATGATTGTTGACTTAGCAAAAAAATCACTTGTTGGAAAAGCGAAGGCCCGGCCTGATTTAGTGAAGCAAGTTGTAAATAAAATGAAACAAGAAGGTGTGAAAAACACCCTTGAAAAAGTTTTTACAAAATTAGACACTCCAATTCCCTTAGGATATTCATGTGTTGGCGAAGTTGTAAAAGTTGGCGACAAAGTAACTGGAATTTCCGTAGGAGATCGCGTAGCTTGTGGTGGAGCTGGTTATGCAAATCACAGTGAAATTAATTATGTTCCAAGAAACTTATTTGTCAAAGTTCCTGAAAATGTTTCCGATGCTGACGCTTCGTTTGTTACAGTTGGTTCGATTGCATTACAAGGAATTCGTCAAACCAACCCAAGTTTAGGAGAAAAAGTAGTTGTAATGGGATTAGGGCTTTTAGGTCAAATCACAGTTCAATTATTAAAAGCCAATGGGTGTAAAGTTTTAGGAACTGATTTTGATCCAAGAAAATTAGAATTAGCTAAAAAATTAGGTGCTGATGAAGTTTGTTCTCCTGATAAAGTAATTGACAAAGCAAAATTATTCACCAATGGAAATGGAGCTGATGCTGTTGTTATTGCAGCAAGCACATCTAGCAGTCAGCCTATTGCTGATGCCGGTGAAATTTCAAGAATAAAAGGAAGAGTCATTGTAGTTGGTTTAGTTGGAATGGATATTCCGAGAACTGAATACTACAAAAAAGAATTGGAGTTAAAACTTTCTATGGCTTATGGCCCAGGAAGATATGACCCCAAATATGAAGAGCAAGGAATTGATTATCCTTTCGCTCATGTTAGATGGACTGAAGGAAGAAACTTTGAAGCTTTTCTTGATTTAGTTGATGAAGGTAAAATCACACCTTCGGAAATGGTATCTCATGAATACGAATTTGATAATGCTTTAACAGCATATGATTTATTGGAAGGTAAAATCAAAGAAGATTATTTGGGAATTCTTTTAAATTACAAAGAAGAATATTCGCTTAAATCTGAATTGGTTAAAATTTCTGATGCGACAATCAAATCAGGTGAATTAAATGTTGGCCTAATTGGAGCAGGTAACTTTACAAAATCGGTTATTATTCCTAACCTTAAAAAGATAAATGACGCTAACCTTGTTGGACTTTGTACAGCAACTGGTGTAAGCGCACACTCTACAGGCAACAAACACAATTTTAAATACATCACTACAGATTACCAAGAGTTGTTAAAAAATAATGACATCAATACTGTTTTCATTACGACTCGTCACAATGATCACGGTGAAAAGGTGTTAACCTCTTTAAAAGCAGACAAGAATGTTTTTGTAGAAAAGCCTTTAGCAATTCTTGAGAGTGAGCTGGAAGAAATTAAGGACTTTTACGCAAACACTGATAAAAAACCGGTTTTACAAGTTGGTTATAACAGACGTTTCGCTCCATTGGTGCAAGCGATGAAAAAAGAAGCTGGTGATTTACCAATGAGTATTAACTATAGAGTAAATGCAGGTGTTATTCCAAAAGATGTTTGGGTTCAAGATCCTGCAGTTGGTGGAGGAAGAATTATTGGAGAGGCTTGCCACTTTATTGATACGTGTACTTTCTTAATTGGATCTCTTCCTGAAAGTGTCTTTGCAAGCTGTGTTACTAAGCCAGATCAAAGTATTCCAGATGAAGACAATGTTAGTATTACAATAAAATATCAAAACGGATCAACGGCTGTAATTAATTATTACGCTTTCGGAAACAATCAATTACCAAAAGAATACATTGAACTTTTTGCGCCAGATTTAGCAATGACGATGGATAACTTTAGAGAATTAGAAATCTTTAAAGGAGGGAAATCTACTAAGTCTAAAAACGCTAATCAAGATAAAGGATTTAAGGGTGAGTTTACAGCGTTAAAAACGGCAGTTGAAAAAGGAGAGCTTGCAATTTCATTTGAGGAAATGTACTCTACTTCAAAACTTACGTTTGCTATTCTTAGATCATTAAAAACTGGTGAACTTCAAAAAATATAATGGGTGATATCTTCTTGCTCCTTAGGACAGTTCGTTATTTAAAACTGAAACAAATTGCTTACAGATTGTATTACACTTTTCGTAAGAAATACCAAGATTTTGTAAGATTTAACCAAAAGTTTAATTTATACCGTAAGGGTAAGCCTCTTGTTTTCAGTCCAATAATTCCAAACTCGCAATCTTTTAAGGATAATACTTTTACTTTTTTAAATCGCTCAATTTCTTTTTCTGATGGAATTGATTGGGATTATATGGACAACGGAAAGTTGTGGACTTATAATTTAAATTATTTTGACTTTTTAAATCAAAAGGAAATGACCCCTGAAATAGGGCAATCCTTGATGTACTTATTTATAGACCAATTAAAAGAATTAAAAAATGCAAACGAACCTTACCCTACTTCTTTAAGAGGTATGAATTGGGTGAAATTCTTATCGATTCACAACCTAGAAGTAAAATCATTAGATCGATTTTTATATAGTCAATATAGAATACTACTTGACAATTTAGAATATCATATACTTGGAAACCATTTACTAGAAAACGGTTTCTCGTTGCTATTGGGAGGTTACTATTTTAAAGGAAGCGAACTCTATTTGAAGGGAGTTGAAATCATATCGATTGAGTTGCGAGAGCAAATTCTTTCCGACGGAGCACATTTTGAGCTCACCCCGATGTATCATAAAATAATTTTACATCGATTATTAGACTCTTACAATCTAATAATTAATAACAGAGATGTTTATGAAGACAAAGTGTTTGAAGCGTTTTTACTAGCTAAAGCCGAAAAAATGTTGGGTTGGTTAGAAAAAATAACTTTTAAAAACGGCACTACACCAAGAGTTAATGATTCAACCGAAAACATCGCTCCAGATTCTATCCAATTATTTGAGTATGCAAAATCACTAAATGTTAATTGGAAAAAGACTGAATTATCAGATTCGGGATACCGACTGTTTGAAAATAACAACTTAGAATTGTTTGTGGATTATGGGGAAATTGGACCAAGTTATATTCCTGGTCATGCACATTCGGACACTTTTAATTTTATTTTAAACTTCAAAGAAAACCCAATAATTGTCGACCCAGGGATATCAACATATGATGTTGGTCCCCGAAGACAAAGAGAACGGAGCACATCAAGCCATAACACCGTGAGATATGGCAAGGTCGATCAAACTGAAGTTTGGGGTGGTTTTAGGGTAGGACGAAGAGCAAAGGCTTTGATTACTAGTGAATCTTCAAATTCAATAACAGGGTATCATAAAGGCTATGCTAAATATGGTGTATTTCACCAAAGACACTTTGAATTAAATGACAACACAATTACCATTTTAGATAAAATGGTAACGAAACGGAAACTTTTAGGAAAAAGTAGTGCCTACCTTCATTTTCACCCAGACATTAAAGTTATTATGACCGAAAAAAAGGTATATGTGGAAGGAGTAGAAATCAGCTTTGAAGGAGCCATAAGCACTCGAATTAAAGAATACACCTACGCTCATGGTTACAATTTAACCGAAAGTGCCAAGGTTGTAGAAGTTATCTTTAAAGACGAACTGAAATCAAACATTACCCTAACCGCTTGCAATAAATAAGTCATGAAGATTCTTTTTATCACTGATAATTTTCCACCAGAAGTAAATGCACCAGCAACACGGACGTTTGAACACTGTAAAGAATGGGTGAAAAAAGGGGATGAAGTAACGGTGATTACTTGCGCGCCGAACTTTCCGAAAGGAAAAGTATATGAAGGTTACAAAAATAAACTTTTTCAAAAAGAAGAAATAGAAGGTATTAAGGTCATAAGAGTATGGTCTTATATTTCGGCTAATGAAGGTTTTGCAAAAAGAATAATTGACTTTTTAAGTTTTGCCTTCATGGCGTTTTGGGTCGGGTTATTCAAAAAAACAGATGTTATTATAGCTACTTCTCCGCAGTTTTTCACGACTTGGACAGCCGAAACCTTAGCAACCTTAAAAAGAAAGCCTTGGGTATTTGAACTAAGAGATATTTGGCCAGAATCTATTAGAGCAGTAGGGGCTATAAGTGGTGATAGTAAAATTTTTAAATTCCTCGAAAAAATAGAATTAAGATTATACAAAAGATCAAGTAGAGTAATAAGCGTAACCGAGTCATTTAAAAAGAATCTAATTGAAAGGGGAATTGATAGTAAAAAAGTAAAGGTTGTTATTAATGGAGCAAATCTTGAACGTTTTTCTAAAATGGAAAAAGATGCCGCTTTAGTTGAAAAATACAATCTTAAAGGAAAATTTGTTGCGGGTTATGTTGGAACACATGGAATGGCTCATAAACTAGATTTTATTCTTAATTCTTGGCCCAAAAATAATCCTGATTTTCACTTAATGTTAATGGGAGATGGTGCAGAAAAATCAAAGTTAATTGTACTTGCAAAAGCGCTAAACATAACCAATATTTCATTCATTCCAAGTATGTTAAAAGAAGACGTTCCTGCATATTTATCATTAATGGATGTTTCTTTAGTTCCACTTAAAAAAAGTGAATTATTCAAAACTGTTATTCCTTCAAAAATATTTGAAAACTCTGCCATGCAAATACCAATACTATTAGGTGTTGAAGGTGAAAGTGCTGATATTATTCAAAAATATAATGCCGGATTGTGTTTCGAACCTGAAAACAAAGAAGACTTTTTAACCAAACTAAACTTGCTAAAAGAAGATCAAACCGTTTACGAGAATTGTCAGGAAGGTTGCTTGAGGTTAGCAAAAGAGTTCGATCGGAAAAAAATGGCTGAAAAAATGCGAAATTTTTTACTGGAAATATAATCAAAAGGCATCTTTTTCACTTTTAACTCGTCGTGCCTTAAGCAAATTTATATTTCACTATATTTGCACCAAGAAAAACTAATGCTAGAAATCATACTTGCATTCATATCAAGTTTATTAATTGTTGTCGTTGCTATACCTTCGGTTATTAAAGTTTCCTATCTAAAACATTTATATGACGTTCCAGACGAACGAAAGTCGCACGATAACGTTATTCCAACATTAGGAGGACTGGCAATATTTGCTGGCTTCATGATTAGCTCAAGTCTTTGTATCACAGAACAATCATACTTTAATTACAATTATCTAGTTGGAGCATTAATGATCATATTTTTTATTGGAATTAAAGATGATATCTTAATTACCGCTCCAATTAAAAAATTATTGGGTCAGTTACTAGCTGCTGTAATTTTAGTAGTGTTAGGAGGCGTTCGGATTACAAGTATGTATGGTTTTTTGGGTGTTGAAGAACTAAGGCCTGAAATTGCATCCACCTTAACAGTATTCACACTGGTTGTAATAATGAATGGGTTTAATTTAATTGATGGGATAAACTGGCTTTCGGCTGGTGTTTCAATTATCGTTTCTTCTGCTTTAGGAGCATGGTTTTACCTCACAGGCCATGTTGACTTAGCAGTGATTTCAGCCTCATTAGTTGGTTCTTTATTAGGCTTCCTATGGTTTAATAAGACTCCAGCTAAAATATTCATGGGTGACACAGGTTCGTTAATTATTGGACTAATTATCGGTGTTCAAACCATATTCTTTATCCAATTAAGTCCCAACTCAACTTGGGGAATTAATTCGGTTCCAATTGTAGCATTTGGTATTTTGATTGTTCCTTTGTTTGATACGTTAAGAGTTTTTATATTCAGAGCTTTAAATGGTAAAAGTCCTTTAAACCCTGACAAAAACCACATTCACCACAAACTTTTAGAGCTAGGATTTTCGCACATGAAATCATCTATTTTAATAATGATTTTTAATGCTTTATTTATTGTTTTAGTTTACAGTTTAAGAAATATAGGAGGTTTAAATCTTTTAGCAGTAGAGGTATGTATTGCTGGATTATTTTCATTTATCCCATCAATCATTATTAGAAGGAATAACGATAAAAGAGCACTGCAAGTAGTTCACCCAGAACAAAAGAAAAAAACAAAAAAGGACAACAGTATTGCCAGTTAAATTTAAAATAACGGTAAGTCTTTTTATCCTCTTTGCTTTTTTTACAAAAGCTCAATTTAATATTTTAAACAATGATGTTAAATGGATGTTCGACAAAGAACTTTCAAAAGGAGATACAATTCTAAATTCGAACATTAACAGTCTAGAAGCTTATTTTGTATTTGAAAACTTACCTTCAGATAGTTATTCATACCCTATAAAATCTCCTTTTTTTAACTGGATGTTTAATAAAAATATTTACGGTGTAAAAAACGATAAATACTCTTTTAGATTAAATCCTATTTTTAATGTTTCTACCGGATCTGATAAGTTTTACGGATCTCGTAGAGGGGGTTCTGCTAGAGGCACCATCGGCACAAAGTTTAAATGGGTAACCTCGTTTTATGAAAACTATCAAAATTTTGATCCCAAAACTAATAAGATCATAAATTACACGGCAGTAGCACCGGGTGAATCAGAGGTGAAAAATCCCAACGGACCTTTTGATTATTCCGTTTCTGGAGGTGGTTTTATATATGAATTTAGTACGTTTTTCAAATTAAGTGCAGGTCACGGTAAAAACTTTATTGGAAACGGCTACAGGAGTTTACTACTTTCCGACGCAGCCGGTAATTATCCTTTTATTCGTGGTGACTTAAGTATCGGAAGCGTAAAATACACCTCGATTATTGGTGAATTCATAGATTTCACCAATAATTTAATTGGAGACGGCCTAAAACGAAAAAAATACGGAAGTTTTCATTACATCGATGTTCTCGCAAGTAAAAAATTAAAACTTGCTTTTTTTGAAGCTGTTATCTGGGAAGGTGATTCTAACGCAAGAACATCTATTGAACTTAATTATATTAATCCTTTTGTAATTTTAAGACCACTAGAATACAACATAGGCTCACCAGATAATATGCTTATCGGTTTCAACGGTTCATGGGATATTCATAAATATATTAACGGTTATGGACAGATTGTTTTAGACGAACTACACTCTAAAAACCTAATTTACAACCCAACTTGGTGGGCAAACAAATACGGCTACCAGGCAGGAGTTAAAATCCATAATTTACCGTTAGAAAATTTAATTGTTCAACTCGAACACAATACCGTTCGCCCATTTACTTATTCTCACAGAACTTCGGGAATGAATTACGGACACAATTACAATTCTCTTGCGCATCCATTCGGTGCCAATTTTAGAGAACTCTTAGGCGTAATTAACTTTAGAAAACAACGCTTCAATATAAACACCAAATTCGTTTACATTCAGGGTGGAGAAGAATTTATAGATAGTATTTCAAGCGGTAAGGATATCTTTAAATCATACAACGAAAGGCTTTACGAAGATGGATATGAAATAGGATTTGGTATTGATTACAAACAATTAAATTGGGATACTAAAGTCAATTACTTACTAAACCCTAAATATTTATTAATGCTAGAAATAGGTTATCAAAATAGAACACAATGGCTTGATGGAAATAAAGAAAATCATCACTACCTTTACGGTGGTTTTAGAACATCTTTATTTAACCTCTATTATGATTACTAAACTTAGAATTCAACTTGCTTTTATTGCACTTGTTTTCACCAGTATACTTCAAGCTCAACAATTGTTTTTGCCGCTAGATCATGACGAAAACGCATTTGTTGAGATGTATTTAAGTGACGTTAACATAAATTCCCACACTTCGATAAAACCTTATTTTTATCAAGATGTTAAAAACGTAATCAATATCGACTCGATTGACTCTACAGTCACCGACACCAATCGATTATATCTTCTTCCAACATCTAATTGGGCGAAATTTCTCATGTGGAGTGAAAACAAATTGTTAGATGAAGATTTGGTGTATATCAATCAACCTGATTTAAAATTAAGAGCCAACATGCTTTTAGGATTAAACGCTGGAAACGATACATATTTAAAAGAATCATTTTGGAATAACACACGTGGTTATTGGCTTTCGGGTCAAATTGGTGAAAAAATATTTTTTGAATCTGCCTTCTATGAAAATCAGGCGAAATTACTTCCTTACATTAGCCAATATGCTAATTCAAACTTTGTTGTTCCAGGACAAGGAAGGTTTAAACTATTCAAAGAAGGTGCAGGAGCTGATTGGGGCTTTTCATCAGGAGCTGTTGGTTATAAACCAAGTAAATTCTTCACAGCATTTATTGGTCACGGTAAAAACTTTTTAGGAGACGGATATCGCTCACTATTATTAAGTGACAACTCATTTAATTACCCGTATTTTAAACTTGAAACAACTGTTTGGAATATTAAATATGTAAACCTTTGGGCACAATTAAGTCATATTGGTTTTCAAGACGCTGCAGATAGAAATTGGACACAAAAGTACTTAGCAGTTCATTATTTAAGTTGGAATGCGACCAAAAGATTAAACATAGGATTCTACGAATCTGTTTCTTGGTTAAAAGCAGACAAAGGATTTGATTGGCAGTACATGAACCCTATTATATTTATGCGACCTGTAGAGTGGCAAAACGGATCAGCGGATAATGTGCTATTGGGTGCTAATGTTAAATTTAAAGTCAATAATAACGTCTCTATTTATGGCCAGGCAGTATTGGATGATTTAAAATTTTCTGAACTTAAAAAAGCAAATGGTTACTGGGGGAATAAATACGGAGGTCAAATTGGAGTGAAAGCTTACAATTTATTTAAAGTATATGGTTTAAGCGCTCAGGCTGAATACAACGTAGTAAGACCATTTACGTATACGCACTTTGATAGCGCAAACGCACATACGCATATGAATGAACCTTTAGCGCATCCACTTGGAGCTAATTTTCAAGAAGCAATTGGAATTGTTCGTTACAAATACAAACGACATAAATTCACTTTAAAAGTTGTTTGGTCTGAAATAGGAAGAGACACTTCAAATGTAAATCATGGAGGAAATGTCTTTTACAGTTACAACACAAATCGCGTAGATATTAATGGTGATGAAGGACTTACCGGTTATGGAATAGCACAAGGAGACCTCAACAAATTAAACTACCTCGATGCCCGCTATGGATTCATGGTTAATCCACGCGCTAGATTATATTTTGAAATTGGTTTAAAGGACAGAAGTTTATCCAAACATTATGGAAATGATAGTCAAAACCGATTTATTTACCTTGGCTTAAGAACAACACTTAATAATACATACAATGACCACTTTTGATCCTGTAAAAATCCTTTCAGGACTTATTGAAATCAAATCTTTAAGTAAAGAAGAGGAACCTGCAGCAGTTTACATAGAAAATATTCTCAAAGAACATAAAGTACAATTCACGAGAGATAAAAATAATGTTTGGACAAAAAACAAACATTTTCAAGAAGGAAAATATACCATATTATTAAACTCTCATCTTGATACTGTAAAGCCTAATAAAGGCTATACTAAAGAGCCACATAAAGCTATTATTGAAGATGGGAAATTATTTGGATTAGGAAGTAATGATGCAGGAGGTGCTTTAATTACACTATTGGGTGCTTTTCTTCATTTTTTCGAAAAAAAGAACCTTCCTTTTAATTTAATATTCGCAGCTTCAGCTGAAGAAGAAATCAGTGGTAAAAATGGAATGGAATATCTATTTCCTAAGCTACCTAAAATTGATTTTGGAATTGTTGGGGAGCCTACTTTACTCGATATTTCAATTTCAGAAAGAGGACTTATGGTGCTCGATTGCAAAGCGATTGGTAATTCGGGACATGCCGCACGTAAAGAAGGCGTAAATGCTATTTCTAAAGCAATTGAAGACATAAATTGGTTTAACACTTACGAATTCCCTAAGCATTCACCTGAAACTGGTGGGATTGGTATGAGTGTCACTGTAATTAAAGCAGGTAGTCAACACAATGTTGTACCTGCGGAATGTGATTTTGTTGTAGATGTTCGAGTTAACGACAAGTACAGTAATGAAGAAGTGTTAGATATTATTAAATCAAATGTTTCTTGTCAAGTAACAGCTCGATCAACAAGACTAAACTCAAGTGGAGTGAATGAAACGCATCCTATTAAAAAGGTTGCCAAAAATTTAAACATCAATACCTACGGATCACCTACCTTATCAGATCAAGCTTTAATGCCTTGTGAAAGTGTTAAAATGGGGCCTGGAGATTCAGCACGATCTCACACTGCTGATGAGTTTATTTATGTTGATGAGTTAAATCAAGCTATACCGAAATACATAAATGTGTTAAACAACCTTGGAAAAACCTTAACGGTTTCCTAGCAAAGGTTTTCCGATGAGAACTACTTAATAGGGTTACCCCTTTAAATCGCAAACCGTAAATAGGTTATGGCTAGCGATTGTTTCTTTGTATAAAAGAAAAGAAACATGAAGGTCTTAAAGAGTTTATCCAGAAAATCATTCAGAGAACAATTTGGAACATCAGAACAATGTCTAGCGTATTTATCGGACGTGAAATGGGGCTCCTTTTACAATTGTAAAAAGTGTAAAAACGACAAATATTGTTTAGGAAAATCGCCTTATAATCGCCGATGCAGTAAATGTGGTTATGATGAATCTCCGACAGCGAACACCTTATTTCATAAAGTTAAATTTGGGATAGAAAATGCTTTTG
>Ga0209666_1000345_pt1 | contig 36383 bp, 34 predicted proteins | sample SaaInlV_125m_DNA_FD_184679 | JGI IMG/M metagenome (GOLD analysis project Ga0209666, IMG submission 184679) | Marine microbial communities from expanding oxygen minimum zones in the Saanich Inlet - Saanich Inlet SI037_S3LV_10m_DNA (SPAdes)... | ecosystem: Environmental > Aquatic > Marine >...
AGCCAAAAGTGTGCGGTCTGGCTCAGTAATTCTGGTAGGTAATTTGCGCTTAAGCTTAATAAGGTAGGCTGTTCCCCCTTGAATACTCTGTTCGGGGTCTAGGCGATTAGATATTTTCATTTCTCTAGCTGTATCAAGTGTGAGCATCATAAGACCGCGGACTCCTGTCGGCGACTTCGCCCGTGGGTTCCAATGAGATTCTTGATAGGAAATTGCAGCTACAAACTCCCAATCTAAAGAATGCTTTTTGGCGGCTTGACGAAATAGAGGCTCATAGGTTGGCAGCCTTAATTCGACTAATTTGCCCAGTCTTTTGGAGTCAGCAACTGAGAAATTATCACTCTGTGAAAGAAGTTGAGTCTTTAGTGCAACCATTTGACCGCTGGAACTGAAGTGGTCTAGAAATTGATTGGCGGCTGCCATTAAAGTCCCATCGCTGTGAGAAGCAAAAGCCCAGGATACGGGTTCAGATTCTGAAATATCAAAAGCTAATCCAGCTCTGGGGTAGATATGGCGATTTACCAAATAAGCGATCGAGTCTACGACAGCATAATCCACTCCACCACTGTCCACCATCCTCATTAAGTCATTCATCTCAAGATCTTCTTGTTCGCGCCATATCAGCGATGGAATATTTTCTTTGTGATACTTCAATCTCTCACTATGGGATGAACTTGTGACAACGAGAAGATCGCCATCTAATTCTTCCAAGGCTTTTGGCTTTGCTGTACCGCGCCGATAAATTAATTGCTGAGTAACATCGAGATAAGGGTTAGAAAATACTAAAGATCCACTGCGAAGCTTTGTTTTGACTAAGTTGGCTGCCGCGAAATCACCTTGGGGGCCGCCTATGGCTAGAAGTAAACCTCTAAGGCTTGGCTTAACTTGAACTACTAGATCGACCTGGAGGCTATCGGCAAATGCCTTTGCCACAAAGTAGTCAAAACCATTTTTCCCTCGCCCGTCCTCAAAATAGGTTGTTGGGCCGGGGATGGTAAGCATAACTAAGGAACCCTTGCTTTTTACCCGCTCAAGATCGGACATTTGCCGGCTACTTGAGAGATAAAATACCAGCGCGGTAGCAAGGAAAAAAAGAATCGTTCGATTACGGATTCTTCTGACTCTTTTAGATAGTTGACGCATAGCTTTATCCAGTATGCTCCCGAAGATTTAAGCAATTTATCCCGTTAATCAAAATCCTATGCGAAATATTGTACATGGTTTACTAAATTCTATCTGCCAAAGAAGGATTTTTTCCGATAGAATATGCGCTTCCCAACCTTGATGATTTTGAGATTTAAACTCCATGATGATCCTTAGCGGCGCACCATCACTTTCTGCGTTTAGGCGCCAAAAGTTACTCGCAAAACTTCAGGCCTCTGAGGCTTCCATCAACTCAGTAAGTGCTGAATATGTTCATTTTGTGGAAGTACGCGAGCCTCTCGGTTCGAGTGAGGTTGAAACGTTAGAGGCCCTTCTTACCTATGGACCATCCCATGAGCATACAGATAATAGAGGTAAGCTATTGCTGGTTGTTCCTCGCCCTGGAACCATATCTCCTTGGTCAAGTAAGGCTACAGATATTGTCCACAACTGCGGATTAGAAAGTGTTGTTAGGGTTGAGAGAGGAACTGCTTACTATATTGATTCTGACAAGATTTTATCAGATCAACAATTGGCTGCAGTGGGAGAGCTACTCAGCGATCGTATGGTGGAAGCTGTTCTCTCTGACTTATCTCAGGCAGAGGCATTATTTAGTCATGAAGAGCCTTCTCCGTTGACATTAGTTGATGTGATTGGCGGGGGTGCCGATGCTTTGAGGCTAGCAAACGTAAACTTGGGTTTAGCCTTGGCGGATGATGAGATAGATTATTTGGTTAATAGCTTTAAAGATTTAGAGCGCAACCCCTCTGACACTGAGTTGATGATGTTTGCTCAAGCAAACTCAGAGCATTGTCGACATAAAATATTTAATGCCAGCTGGACTATCGACGAGGTCAATCAAGAGCATTCACTTTTTGGAATGATCCGCAATACCAATGCCCTTAATGGTGACAATGTGTTGTCTGCATACTCGGACAATGCCGCCGTTGTGGTGGGTTCAGAAGGTGGTCGTTTTTATCCTAACCCAGTAACAAGAGAGTACAGTTATAGCCACGAACCAGTTCACCTACTAATGAAGGTTGAGACTCACAATCATCCTACAGCGATTGCTCCCTATTCTGGTGCAGGGACAGGCTCAGGAGGTGAAATTCGGGATGAAGGTGCTGTTGGTCGAGGGTCAAAGCCCAAAGTAGGTTTAGTAGGGTTTACAGTGTCTAATTTACAGATACCTAAGTTCATTCAGCCTTGGGAAACCGACTATGGTAAGCCTGATCGCATTGTATCGGCACTGGACATTATGATAGAGGGTCCAATTGGTGGTGCTGCGTTTAACAACGAATTTGGCCGTCCCAATATTTGTGGTTACTTTAGAACATTTGAGATGGACTTTGCAGGCGATCGACGGGGATATCACAAACCAATAATGATTGCCGGTGGATACGGAAATATCCGAGAAGACCATGTTGATAAACCAGAATTTGAAGCTGGCGCCCAATTAATAGTGCTGGGTGGCCCTGCCATGCTTATTGGTTTGGGTGGGGGGGCGGCATCCTCAATGACCACGGGAACCAGCTCAGCTGATTTGGATTTTGCTTCGGTACAGCGCCAAAATCCCGAAATCGAAAGACGTTGCCAAGAGGTCATAGATTCTTGTTGGCAATTAGGTAATACCAATCCCATTGCATTTATTCACGATGTCGGAGCTGGGGGCCTTTCAAATGCCTTGCCTGAGTTAGTTAAAGATGGAGGCACAGGAGGACGCTTTGATCTGCGCGCCATACCCAATGATGAACCTGGGATGTCCCCAGTTGAAATATGGTGCAATGAAGCGCAGGAGCGTTATGTTCTAGCTGTTATGCCGAGCGACTTAGATAGATTTGTTACAATTTGCGAACGTGAGCGCTGTCCTTATTCAATAGTAGGCGAGGCGACTGAAGCCAAGAACATAATGGTTGTTGATGACCATTTTGATAACAAACCAGTAGATTTACCGATGTCGGTACTGTTTGGCAAGACACCTAAAATGCATCGTAATGCGACTAAGCTACAGCAAACTTGTGACGAGTTTTCTGGGCTCGATATAGATATTAGTGAGGCGGTTTCTCGTGTTTTGCGCCATCCATCGGTCGCTAGTAAAAGCTTCTTAATCACAATTGGCGATCGGACTGTTAGTGGCATGGTTGCGCGCGACCAAATGGTGGGGCCTTGGCAAGTACCAGTAGCAGATTGTGCTGTCACAACTGTGACCTATGATAGTAATGCTGGTGAGGCCATGGCGATGGGTGAGCGTACTCCCCTTGCTTTGGTCAATGGACCTGCATCAGGGCGTATGGCAATTGGTGAGGCATTAACCAATATTTGTGCCGCCCGAATAAATAATATTAAAGACATTAAATTATCTGCTAATTGGATGTGTGCTGCTGGATCCCCTGGTGAGGATGAAAAGCTTTACCGTACCGTGGAGGCAGTCGGTATGGACCTTTGTCCCAAACTGGGTATTACGATACCTGTGGGGAAGGATTCAATGTCAATGCGCACAGCATGGCAGTCAGAAGGGCAAGATAAATCCATTACCTCACCTCTGTCACTAATTATCACCGGATTTTCTCCTGTGTTGGACGTCCGTAAAACACTTACTCCTCAGCTGCGAACAGATTGCGGTGAAACTGAATTATTGCTGATTGATATGAATCAGTGCGCCAATCGCTTGGGTGGTTCTATTTTGTCTCAGGTCTATTCTGAATTTGGTACTTCAGTGCCAGATGTTGATAGTCCAGAGGCTTTACTTGGTTTCTTTAATGCAATGCAAGAATCCATTGAATCGGGAGATATTCTGGCATATCACGACAGATCCGATGGAGGACTTCTAACCACTCTTGCAGAGATGAGCTTTGCAGGCCATGTTGGTATCACTGTAGACCTTGATGCTGGTCTGTGCGGTCCAGATAACAATATTGTAGCGGCATTATTTAACGAAGAATTAGGCGCAGTCATTCAAGTCAAGGCGGACCAAGTCGAGGAAGTGTCTCAGCGATTTAAGTCTGCCGGCACCTCGATCATGAATCTAGGTGGTCTCAATGACAGTGACCGAATCGAGATTAGACAACAGGGCGAGATAATTTTTGCTGAGAGGCGTGATGTTTTGCAAAGTGCTTGGAGTGAGACGTCTTTCCAAGTTGCATCCTTAAGGGATAATGCTGACTGTGTTCGTCAAGAATTCGATCGTATTGAAAAAACAGATCCAGGACTTTCGGTTAGCCTAACCTTTGATTTGAATGATGATATCAGTGCGCCTTATATAAAGAGGGGATCCAAGCCAAAGGTGGCAATTGTGAGAGAGCAGGGGGTTAATAGCCACCTTGAGATGGCAGCGGCTTTTGATCGTGCTGGATTCACCGCGGTTGATGTGCACATGAGTGACCTGCTGGCTCAGCGGCATTCATTGGAGGATTATAGCGGGATGGTAGCCTGCGGCGGATTCTCTTATGGTGATGTGTTAGGAGCAGGAGAGGGTTGGGCAAAGACAATATTATTCAATAGTCAGTTACGAGATCAGTTTGAGCAGTTCTTCATTCGCCATGATACGTTTAGCTTAGGTGTATGCAATGGCTGTCAAATGTTGAGTAACCTGAAGTCGCTCATTCCAGGTGCAGATCTGTGGCCTCGGTTTGTGCGCAATCTATCCGAACAATTTGAGGCGAGGTTCTCTCTAGTTCGGGTTGAGTCTTCAGAGTCTGTTTTGTTGAACAGCATGGCCGGCTCTATTATGCCTATTGCTGTCTCTCATGGTGAAGGTAGAGCTGAGTTTTCCTCGCCTGAAGATTTGATTAAATTAAATAACAATCATCAAATAGCACTGCGTTTTATCGAAAATGACTACGGAATTGCGTCTCGTTATCCTGCTAATCCGAATGGATCCCCTGAGGGGTTGACTGGTGTTACTTCGACCGACGGGCGAGTTACATTAATGATGCCGCACCCTGAAAGAGTATTTCGATCGGTACTTAATTCTTGGCATCCTCACGATTGGGGTGAGCACAGTGCTTGGATGCGAATATTCCGAAATGCGCGACAATTTGTAGACTGATTGATTTTAATAAAATGATATTAAAGCATTTGTAATCATAGGTACTTTAATCGATGAATAAGATTAAAAACGAGCCAGAATTAGTAAAAAAAGCCCTTCAAATTGGTGCGGCTTATGCACAAAAACGGGGTTATGGTGAGATTGAAAATCAAGACTCACTTAAGCTTAAAGTAGAATTTGTGTATCGAGTTCTGATTGAAGATAAACTGATTCAACCCTTAGCTAAAGATCAGATTAGTGACCCTAATATGCGGCATAAATTAGCGTTATGGATTTCCAGACAGCTTCCTGCTGACCACCCTTTGTTGAAGTAATTTTTAATTTAACTCACATTTAGTCAATTACTCAACTGGTTAAATGTTGAGTCTAATTGTGCCAGATTGTGTGGTAAACTCTCTAATGAGTTGACTAGGCAATCGCTGCTCTGAATTCTCCGATATTCGCATGCGTTTAGAGGGGGGCAGGCCAGAGGAAAGTCCGGGCTCCAGAGGGTAGAGTGCCAGGTAACGCCTGGGGGGCGGAAGCCTACGGAAAGTGCCGCAGAGAGCAGACCGCCGATGATTCGTTCGCGAATACAGGTAAGGGTGAAAGGGTGCGGTAAGAGCGCACCGCGCTGTTGGTAACAGCAGTGGCAGGGTAAACCCCACTCGGAGCAAGACCAAATAGGTTTCCAAATGGCGCGACCCGCGTTGGGAACGGGTAGGTTGCTTGAGGCAAGCGGTGACGTTTGTCCCAGATGAATGATTGTCCACGACAGAACCCGGCTTATCGGTCGACTCACTTTTTAGTTCAATGAAAAAGGTCAGCAAGTTTTGCTGACCTTTTTTGTTTTCGAGCCTTAAACCCAAAATCTTAATAACCACAAAGCATATAAATCGTTATTTTTATTCGCAAAATGTTCTTAAAAACCCATAAGCTAGAAGTTACTTTAAGTTTTAGCGGTAGTTTAATGTTTTATATTGCTAAATATTAAGGGCTAATCCTATGCTTTCATGGGAATTGCCAATATTGGTGGAACTTACTGATTTTATTACATTTTTATCATTCTTTGAGGCTTGACATTAGCATCTCTGGCTAATAGTGTGCACATATGGGGAAAAGTGGCAAAAAGTGGTATTTTAAGCTGCTTTCATGGCAAGAAAAGGCTAAAAATGTTTAGAGGTAGTGATCCAATCAATATGGACGCGAAGGGTCGGATGGCAATCCCGACCCGCTATCGTGGATTATTGTCAGAATTGTGCGGTGGCGACCTAGTTATTACCATCGATATGAAGTCTACCTGCCTGACTCTTTCACCGCTACCTGAGTGGAAAAAGTTCGAAGAAAAAGTAGCTGCTCTTCCAGCGCTGGACGACCTTGGTGAAATGCTGAGTCGATTTGTTGTGGGTCAGGCAAAAGACATTCAGCTCGACGGCAGTGGGAGAATCTTAATTCCTGCAGAGCTTAGAGAGTTTGCGGACCTTGACAAAAAACTGATCTTGGTAGGGCGAACTCAAAGACTTGAGATCTGGTCAGAAGATAACTGGAATGCTGAGAGAGAAAAGTCTCAAGAGAACTATCGCGGCATGCTAATAGACAGAGACAATATGTCAGACGCCCTGAAAAACTTATCTTGGTAAGGAATGGAATTGTTCGTGACTGAGCATACGACAGTATTATTGAAGGAGGCGGTTGAAGCGTTAGTAACTGACGCAGATGGCTTCTATGTCGACGGCACTTTTGGTCGCGGCGGTCACTCTGCAGAATTATTAGGCAAAGTATCTAAAAATGGAATCGTACTGGCTATAGACAAAGATCCCCAGGCCATTGAGTCTGGTCGTGAACGCTTTAAGCAGGATTCTCGATTAAGGCTGGTCCACGGCAGTTTTGCCGATATGTCTAATTTCGTAGACGATCAAGCACACATGGGTAAGGTCTCTGGCGTTTTGCTCGATCTTGGCGTGTCATCACCTCAACTAGATGAAGCTGATCGCGGTTTCAGTTTCATGCGGGATGGGCCTCTTGATATGAGAATGGATACCTCCGCTGGACTATCTGCCGCGGAGTGGATTGCAAGTGCTGAAGAGCAAGAAATTAGTCGCGTGATTAAAGAATATGGAGAGGAGCGATTTGCTCGGCGGATGGCAAGTGCTGTAGTTCGCGAGAGAAGTAAAACTCCGATCACTAGAACAGTCCAGTTGGCCTCTATTTTGGCTGCGGCGCACCCCGCGTGGGAAAGAGGGAAGCATCCAGCGACCAAGGCCTTTCAAGCCATAAGAATTTTTATTAATCGAGAGCTCGATGATTTAGAGGTTTTACTCAGTCGAGTTATAGATGTACTGCAGGTTGGAGGCCGCCTCGTTGTGATCAGCTTCCACTCGCTAGAGGATCGACGAGTGAAGAGATTTATTCGCGATCAAGAGCGAGGCATCAAGTTGCCGAAAAACCTCCCTGTGAGAGATGTTGAGCGTGGTGTCCGTTTAAAGAAAGTGGGAAAAGCGGTTAAGCCCACTGATCTTGAGGTTGGAGACAACATAAGGTCTCGCAGCGCGGTTATGCGTGTAGCAGAGAGGGTCGCCTGAAATGACCGCTCTGGAGCAAAATAACTTTTTGTCGGCGCAAATGCAAATTGCGAGTTTGTGGGTCTTGGTAGTTGTAACAGCGATATCAGTGGCTTATGTCAGCCATCTCTGTCGTGAGAAGTATGCAGAATTGGTGATGCTTGAAGGGGTCGTGAGAAGTATGCAGAATTGGTGATGCTTGAAGGGGAGGCAAACCAAATGCAGGTTGATTATGGCAGATACCTGTTGGAACAAAGTGCCTGGGGCTCATTGCAGAGGATCGAAATGTCTGCAATGGCTAAGTTCAATATGCATAGCCCCCAGTCAGATGAAATTGTAATTGTTAGAGCCCCTTAATTGAGGTTTTGTTAAAACACATAAAGTCACATGAGTGACTGAAAGGTAGATAAAAAACGTGGCCAAGAAATCGGTACAGGCAGTTATACCGCGATGGCGTTACTATTTAGTAATGCTATTTTTGGCCTCTCTACCACTGATACTTTTGGCAAAAATAGCACAACTTCAAATCCTCCCCAGCCAAGAGAAGGGCGTTGACTTTCTCCAGAATCAGGGAGACAACAGATCGATTCGCAAAGTTTCTATTCCAGCATATAGGGGTCTGATTACTGATAGGAATGGTGAGCCTCTTGCTGTGAGCACACCGGTTACGGCGATCATTGCAAATCCTCAGCAAATCCAAGGCAAAGATCTCAAACGATTATCGGCTGCGATGTCCCTTTCTGAAGTGCAACTTAAAGCTCGTTTGAAGCGCTATCGAAATAAATCCTTCATGTATCTGGCGCGACAGCTTCCAATAGATAAAGCCGAAAGTATTTTAGATTTAAACATCTTAGGCGTGTCTAGCCAAAAGGAGTACAAACGATTTTATCCTGCTGGCGAGGTTACCGCGCAGTTGGTTGGCTTTACTGATATTAACGATAACGGTCAAGAGGGAATGGAGCTTGCCTACGATACGTGGCTAACCGGCGAAGCGGGCGCAAAAAAGGTTGTACAAGACCGGGCTGGTCGAGTCATTAATGATATTTCACTGATTAAATCTGCAAGATCAGGTGAAGATCTGCGCTTAAGTATAGATCTACGCGTTCAGTATGCTGCTTACAGGGCACTCAAAAAAGCGGTAAAGAAGCATAGCGCCAAATCTGGTTCGGTCGTGGTACTTGATGTAATAACCGGCGAAGTCTTAGCTATGGTAAATCAGCCTTCATTTAATCCGAATGATCGATCCTATTTAAGTCAAGGCTCTATTCGTAATCGAGCCATGACTGATGTCATGGAGCCTGGTTCTACTGTAAAACCTTTTACTATTTTAGCGGCACTTGAGAGTGGGAAATTTTCATCTGAGAGTTTGATTGATACAAGCCCGGGATATCTTAAGGTTGATTATAAGACCTTTGTGGATCCGTCAAACTATGGTGAATTAGATCTCAGTGGAGTATTAACTAAGTCAAGCCAGGTCGGAACAACTAAGGTGGCCTTAGCGCTTAATCCTGAATTGACGCGCGAATTATTTCAGAGGGTAGGTTTCGGTGAAGTGGTTGGCAGCGGATTTCCTGGTGAGACACTCGGTAATTTGCCGGCCTATCGAAAGTGGGATCCAGTGACTCAAGCCACTTTTGCTTTTGGTTATGGTTTGAGTGTTTCCTCTCTCCAGTTGGCTCGGGCTTATGCAGTTCTTGCTAACGATGGCGTTCGTAGAGAAGTGTCTCTGGTTGCTCTGGAGTCCGAGCCGCCAAGTTCTAGAGTAATTGGTGTTGAGGCCTCACGGCAGGTCCGATATATGTTACAGGCAGCTAGTAGCCGCAAGGGCACTGGTAAAAGAGCTATGATTGATGGTTACTCTGTTGGAGGTAAGACAGGTACTCTGCACAAGGTTAAAACTGGCGGAGGTTATGATGAAAATCGTTACATGTCTGCTTTTGCTGGATTGTCGCCGATTGAAAATCCGCGCCTAGTGACTGTGGTTGTTATTGACGAGCCATCTGATGGTAGTTACTTTGGTGGTCTCGTAGCAGCGCCGGTTTTCTCGGAGGTCACTGGCAGCGCCCTGAGATTGCTTCAGGTAACACCTGATCAAATTGACGTAAACCGTACTGTCGCCTCTATTCCTAAATTGATTAGAAAGCGAGGTGAGTCATGATGGGCTTCTCTCGTAAACCAAAGATCATGCTATCAGACTTGATTCAGGGTCTAAATCTTTCAAAAAAATGCCCACGAATAGCGGTTAAAGGTATGGCTATAGATAGTCGCAGCGTCATGCCCGGTTATCTATTTGTGGCTCTCAAAGGATCTCAAAAAGATGGAATGCAATATGTTCCCCAAGCGATTGATCGCGGAGCGGTTGCAGTTCTGGCTGAATGGGATGGTGTAAATAATGAAGCAGTGAAGCCAATTCATGACGGCGTTAAGTCTGCGATTCCAGTTATCGGCATTGAACATTTGGCCCAGTCATTGTCTTCGATTGCTGGACGCTTCTATGGTGACCCTTCCAAACGACTAACCATAGTGGCGATAACGGGCACCAATGGGAAAACCACCTGTGCGCAGCTATACGCAGATTTATTTTCTCAACTGCAGGATAATTTGCAACCCGAAAGTGAAGGCTATCAGTGTGGATTTGTAGGAACTTTAGGTCATGGAATAGCTCGAATGGAGAGTGCTGAGGATAGCCAAATTTCGTCCTCTCCTAAGAACGTACAGCCTTCGCCTCTCACTACTCCAGATGCTATCTCAATCCAGGGAATTCTTGCAGATTTGGCTTCTGATGGTTGTAGTGCAGTCGCCATAGAGGCTTCATCACACGCCTTGGTGCAGGGTCGGATTTCTAGCTTAGATTTGGATACGGCGGTCTTCACCAATTTGAGCAGAGATCATTTAGATTATCACGGTGACTTAAACCGCTATGCAAATGCTAAGCGAGAACTATTCAAAGCGGCTGGTCTGAAAAATGCGGTAATCAATATTGATGATAATGTTGGCAAGTCGATTGTTGCAGATCTTGATCCAACTATCCGGGTAATTACCTATAGCTTAGAGAATATCACTGCAGATATTTACTGCCGTTCAATGGAATTCTCGACCTTAGGGTTCACTGCGACTATTCAGACTCCGTGGGGCTCTGGAGAAGTATCGTCCAGTTTATTAGGAAAATTTAATCTCTATAATTTGCTCGCAGTTGTTGGGGCTTTCGTGATCCAGACAGATGACAGTGAATACGATCTTTTTTCTAAAGTTTTAGAATTAATACCTAATTTAAGTGCGGTGAGTGGGCGCATGGAGCTTGTTGGAAATGGTAATGGTCCTGCGGTTATTGTTGATTATGCTCACACACCAGATGCTCTAGATAAGGCACTTCAGGCCTTAAAGGTTCACTGTAACGGTGCTCTATGGGTTGTCTTTGGTTGCGGCGGTGATCGTGATATTGGGAAGCGCGCGGAGATGGGTAAGATCGCATCTAAAAATGCTGACAAGGTAGTTGTGACGTCAGATAATCCGCGAACTGAATCTGCGAAAAAGATCATCGACGATATTCTCTTGGGGACTACCGGGGATATTCATATTGATGCTGATCGAAGGTCGGCAATCAGTTTTGCGATTAGGGCAGCATGCAAAGAAGACGTTATTTTGATCGCTGGAAAAGGCCATGAAGATTATCAAATTCTTGGAGCTGAACGCTTACCTTTTAGTGATCAAGCTGAGGCTAGATTAGCTCTCCATAAGATTGACTCTGCAGAGCGGCTCGGAGGTGATCTATGATGCTTCAAATGTCTCTCAGTGATGCAGCCTTGCGATTTGGTGGCACTTTGGTCAATCCGGATGGGTATTTTTCTGCGGTGTCTATCGACAGTCGCTCCACTAATTCAGGGGATCTTTTTGTTGCAGTCGAGGGTGAACGGTTTGATGGGCATCATTTCATCGAAAAGGTCGCTAGTAAAATATCTGGGGCCGTTGTATCTAAGCTTAACAAATCACTAAAAATACCCCAATGGGTGGTCGAAGATACCACTAGGGCGCTTGGTGATATAGCCGTTATGCGAAGGGATAGTTTTCAGGGCTCTGTTATTGCGCTAACCGGAAGTTCAGGTAAAACCTCTGTTAAAGAGGCGATTGCGAAGATTCTATCTCAAAGTAAAAGAGTTCATGCAACTCAGGGTAATTTAAATAACCACTTCGGTGTACCGCTAACTCTGTTGTCAATGGACTCACAGGCAGATGTAGCCGTCATAGAAATGGGTGCTAGTGCTTTAGGAGAGATTGAATATCTTTGCACTATTGCCAAGCCTGATATCGCTTTAGTCAACAATGCGCAAAGTGCTCATATCGAGGGATTTGGCAGTCATGAGGCTATCGCTTCAGCAAAAGCGGAGATATACGAAGGCCTTCATTCCAATGGAATCGCAGTTATCAATCTTGATCAACCTTGGGTTAAGCAATGGTTGGAGGTAATTAACGACCGCGATTTTCTAAGCTTCTCAATAACAAACCAAAATGCGAATTTATTTGCAAAAGATACTGAAGATTCTGGTAATGGCTGTTTCACCTTTACGCTCTGTCTTAGTTCATGTCTAAGCCTACCAGATGGAGAGCAGGTCTTAACGCTCAGAACTCCAGGATTACATTCAGTTAGTAATGCGCTTGCTGCTGCGGCCTGTGCCGCTGGTGCAGGAGCGAGCCTTGCGCAAATTATTGCTGGGCTGGAATCCGTGGGTTCAATACCCGGCCGCCTGCAGCACAAAATCGTGTCTGATACATGCCTAGTCATCGATGATAGTTACAACGCTAATCCTGATTCATTCAAGTCCGCTATCGATGTTTTATCCAACACTCAGGACTATCGAATCTTGGTGATGGGAGATATGGGAGAACTAGGAGATCACACTAAGGTATTGCATCGTGAAGTAGGACGCTACGCAAAAGATCAAAATATAGAGTGTTTTTACAGCACTGGCGTTAATAGTAAGTTTGCTAGCGAGGAATTTGGCGGAAATCATTTTCACAATCAAGAGGCATTAATTGGTGCCTTAGACGCCAAGGTATCTGAATTGCAAGCACTGGGGAAAAATCTCACCATTTTAGTGAAAGGATCGCGAAGTTCGTCAATGGAAAATATTGTTCAAGCACTCGTTACTGGAGAAAAAATCTCATGTTAGTTTGGTTGGCAGATTATCTTAGTCAGTTTTATAGCGCGTTTTCGGTAGTTCAATACCTCACACTTCGCGGAATTTTTGCTGTAGTTACTGCGTTGGTGATCAGTTGGGTCTTTGGGCCAGCTGTTATTCGCAAGCTCAATCAACTGCAAATGGGGCAGGCAATACGGGGCGATGGCCCTCAATCTCATCTCAGTAAAGCCGGAACCCCAACAATGGGGGGAGCGCTCATCTTACTGGCAGTGTTTATTAGCACTCTGCTTTGGGCAGATTTGGGAAATCGCTATGTTTGGATAGTCCTTGGAACTACGTTGACATTTGGACTTGTTGGCTGGGTTGATGATTACCGAAAGGTCGTAGAAAAAGATCCTCGGGGTTTGCCCGCCCGCTGGAAATATCTGTGGCAGTCTTTATTTGGCTTGACTGCAGCTTTGGTACTTTACTACACCGCTCAAGTACCTGCCGAGACCGAACTCATTGTCCCGTTCTTTAAAAACGTAGCCTTGGCTATGGGGCCTTTTTATATACTTTTTGCCTACTTCGTTATCGTCGGGACCAGTAATGCCGTCAATCTGACCGATGGTCTTGATGGCTTGGCAATCTTGCCTACGGTTTTGGTGAGTGGTGCTTTAGGGATAATTGCTTATCTTACCGGTAACTACCAGTTTGCTAACTACTTACACATTCCTTTTATCAGTGGGGCGGGTGAGCTACTCATTATCACTGGAGCTCTCTGCGGTGCTGGGTTGGGGTTTCTCTGGTTCAACACTTATCCCGCCATGGTATTTATGGGAGACATTGGGGCTCTGGCATTAGGTGCTGCACTTGGTGTAATCGCAGTCATTGTGCGCCAGGAGATTGTGTTGGCGATTATGGGTGGTGTATTTGTAGTAGAAACACTCTCGGTGATTTTACAGGTGGCTTCTTTCAAGCTAACGGGGAAGCGAATTTTTCGTATGGCGCCACTGCATCATCACTACGAATTAAAAGGTTGGCCGGAGCCAAGAGTAATCGTGCGCTTTTGGATTATCACCGTTGTGTTGGTGCTAGTAGGTTTAGCAACATTGAAACTTAGATAGAGATGATAAATGTAATGACAGAGAGCAATCTCGTTAAACGTAATATCGTGATCTTTGGCATGGGTGCCACGGGTATTTCGGTGGCGCGTTATCTGTCAGATATAGGTGCCGACTTTAGTTTTGCAGACAGCAGAGGGGCACCAGCTAACCTATCTAAGGTCAAGGGCTTATATCCAAGCACCAATATTACCGTCGGCGAATTTACTGATGAAATCTTGTTAGATATTGATCTTATTGTAGTCAGTCCTGGAATATCTCTCAGTGAGCCGGTTTTGCAGACGGCACATGAAAAAGGCATTGAGATTATAGGAGATTTAGCACTGTTTCTCACAGCAGCATCAGCACCAGTTGTTGCAATCACTGGCTCGAATGGGAAGAGTACAGTGACAACATTGCTTGGAGAAATGGCAAAAGCAAGTGGCTTAAAAACAGGTGTGGGCGGTAATTTGGGTGTTCCTATGCTCGACCTTCTTGACTCTGATTGTCAGCTCTACATATTAGAATTATCGAGTTTTCAACTTGAATTAATGAGTGACAGTCTGGGTGCAGTCGTTTGCCTCTTGAATATCAGCCCAGATCATATGGATCGGTATCAAAGCTTAGAGTCTTACTCTGCTGCCAAACAGAATATTTACTTGGGGGCTTCGGTAACCGTCTCTAACCGGCAAGATAGTTTGACCGCGCCGCCGCATTCTGACGCAACCCGTCACATAACATTTGGTTTTGATAAGCCTATGGATGGGCACTTTGGGATCGATACTATCAATGAGATCGACTACTTGTATGCCGGATCCGATCAATTGATTAGCACTCAAGATATTGCCATGAAGGGCAGGCACAACATAGTTAATGCTCTGGCCGCTTTAGCGTTAGGGTCTGCCATAAAGCTACAAAACACCCTTATGCTGCAGGCATTGCGCGTATTCAAAGGCTTGCCTCATCGCTGTGAGTCAATTGCCACAATCGATGATGTTCTCTATATCGATGACTCAAAGGGGACCAATGTCGGTGCTACTTTGGCTGCAATAGAGGGCTTTGGGTCGCAATCCAAGAAAAATATATTGCTCATAGCTGGAGGGCAAGGCAAGGGTCAGAGATTTGATGATTTGAGAGATGCAGCCGGTCGGTTTTTGAAGTGCGGAGTGCTCTATGGAGAGGATGCCCATCAGATCGAGAAGGCACTAAATTCAGTGGTCAGTATTTATCGGGCTAAGTCACTTGATAGAGCTGTAGTGGTGGCAAAACAAACAGCTGTAGCTGGCGATATCGTGCTGCTCTCACCTGCCTGCGCAAGCTTTGATTTATTTTCAGGTTTTGAAGAGCGCGGTCAATGTTTCCAGCATGCTGTTTTATCTAACAATGGAAAGCTACTCGACACATCGAATAGGGGGGCATCATGTTAATAACAATGCCCCTATCTGTTTCGAAGCAAAGCAATAGGCAATGGCACTTAGATATGTCGCTGCTATTGCCTGTAGCGGCTCTGATTTCTGTCGGATTTATCATGATCAGTTCGGCGTCATTTAGCTTTGGAGACCACAGATTAGGCGATGAACTATTTTTCTTTAAACGTCATATCGTCTACTTAATGCTTAGCGCTATAGCCATGCTCGTGACTTTTTTGACACCATCTACGTTCTGGTCAAAGTACTCTCGATTATGGATGCTCGCTTCGGTTGTGCTTCTGGTCTTAGTTTTGATTCCAGGTATCGGACGAGAGTTGAATGGAAGTCGCCGGTGGTTGGCGTTGGGTGGCTTTACTATTCAGGTTTCAGAGCTAGTCAAGGTAGCGACTATCGTATTTTTAGCGACCTATTTGCAGCAATATAGAGAAACTCTGGGAGAGGGTTGGGAGCATTTTGGCAAGCTTATGGTGTTGATAGGTTTGTTGACTATATTGTTGATCAGAGAGCCTGATTTTGGTTCTGTGGTAGTTCTTGGCGGAACATTCATGGCGATGTTGTTCCTTGGAGGGGCGAAGCTACGGCAGTACATTTTCCTCATAGCTATTTGTGCGGCAGTGCTCTGGTGGTTGAAAGATTCGTCCCCCTATCGAATGGCGCGGATCACAGCATATCTTGATCCTTGGTCCGATCAATTTAATAGTGGTTACCAACTCACTCAATCTTTGATTGCTTTTGGTCGAGGCGAATGGTTTGGCGTAGGGCTCGGCCAGTCAGTACAAAAAATGCTCTATCTACCCGAAGCCCATACTGACTTTGTATTTGCCATTTTCGCTGAAGAATTTGGTTTCCTTGGTGTTATTTGTCTAATAGGCCTCTACTGTTTGATGGTTACTCGAATCTTTGGTTTGAGTAGAAAAGCTATCGAGCAGCAGAAATGGTATCCCGCCTTTGTGTTAATCGGCTTTGGCTTATTGTTTAGCGGACAGACGTTTATTAATTTAGGTGTGAATGCGGGCCTCTTACCAACAAAAGGATTAACCCTTCCTTTTGTCAGCTATGGCGGAAGTAGTTTGCTGGTTTCTTGTGCAATGGTGGGGATGATGCTTCGTTTTGCTCATGACCTCAATCAACCAGAAAGCACTAGTCGGAGGTCTGGAAATGTCCGATGCTCATGACCTCAATCAACCAGAAAGCACTAGTCGGAGGTCTGCAAATGTCCGACGATAATCAGATAAGGGTCATGGTAATGGCTGGAGGTACTGGTGGACATGTGTTTCCTGCGTTAGCAGTCGTGGATCAGTTACGCAATCAGGAAGCGATCGTTTCTTGGCTTGGGACACGTCAGGGGATAGAAGCAGACTTAGTTCCGCCACAGAATATAGATCTACATTTTATCGACATTGAGGGTATCCGTGGGCGAGGGCTTTTAGTCTTTATTAAAGCTCCATTGTTATTGTGGCGCTCTATTTCTCAAGCTTTGAAGGTTATCTCCGAATTCAAACCTCAGGTCGTGCTAGGTATGGGAGGTTTTGCGTCTGGCCCGGGGGCTGTTGCGGCTTGGTTAAAACGTATCCCTGTTGTTATTCATGAGCAAAACTCAGTGGCAGGAACAACTAATAGATTGACCGCTCTCTTTGCTAGAAAAGTGATGCAAGGCTTCCCGAATACATTAAAAAAAGGAGTCTGGTCAGGAAATCCGGTGCGCAGAGAAATTGCTCAGATAATACCTCCACAAGAGCGATTTGAGACGAGAGATGGGAAACCTAAATTACTTGTATTGGGTGGGAGCAGAGGTGCATTAGCGATAAATGAAATTTTACCAAAAGCACTCGCTCAGATTGACTCTGCGATCTGCCCTGATGTTTTCCATCAGACTGGAAAGGCTCATTTGGAGGCAACATTAGAGCTCTATGCGGCTGAAGGTTTTGATCAAGTCAGTGATGCGTTGACCGTAGTGCCTTTCATTGAGTCGATGGAAGTTGTCTACGAATGGGCCGACTTTGTTATTTGTCGGGCGGGAGCTCTTACAGTAGCAGAGCTTACCTCTGCGGGGCTTGGCGCCTTACTAATTCCATTTCCTTATGCTATTGATGATCATCAAACCGCCAATGGTCAGCTATTGGTTGATCATGGCGCGGCTGAGATGATCCAACAAATAAATCTAACTCCTGAAAATCTAGCTGCAATTATCACTGACATTACGATGGATTCAGAAAAACGGCTAGCTATGGCTATCAATGCGAGGGCGCTGGCTAAGAATGGGGCGGCACAGCAGGTTGCAGATATGTGTCTGGAGGTGGCAAATGGTCAATAGATCTGATTTCCACGTACCTGAAATGCGTCGGATTCGCCGCATTCATTTTGTTGGAATTGGTGGTAGTGGCATGTGCGGCATTGCGGAAGTGTTGCTAAATCAGGGCTATGAAATATCAGGATCTGACATAACGATTAATGCTAGCGCCACTCAACTCCAGAAGGCCGGTGCGCAGGTGTTTGAGGGGCATAGTGAGGATAATATCGAGGGTGCAGATGTTGTAGTTAAGTCATCTGCAGTAACCTTTGAAAATCTTGAAATTGCTGCCGCCGTAGCTCATGGAATTCCAGTAGTGAGGCGAGCTGAAATGCTTGCTGAGCTGATGCGCTATAGACATGGAATTGCTGTTGCGGGGACCCACGGAAAAACAACAACGACTAGCCTCATTACAGCTATTTTCGCAGCGGATGGACGTGACCCTACATTTATTGTGGGTGGACGAGTAAATAGTGTAGGTACCAATGCTCAACTTGGCGGCAGTCGTTATCTGGTTGCCGAGGCTGATGAGAGTGATGCGTCCTTTTTACATCTGCAGCCAATGGTTTCAGTGGTCACCAATATCGAAGCTGATCATATGGAGACATATGACTTTGACTTTGACCGGGTTAAAGATACCTACATTAAATTCCTTCATAACCTCCCTTTCTACGGATTAGCGGTGTTGTGTGTCGATGACGAGGTTATTAGGGGCCTTCTTGTTCAGGTGGCTCGACCAACCCTAACCTATGGATTTAGTGATGATGCGGCTTACAGAATTCGGAAGGTTAGTAATAGTAAGCATCAGACACATTTTTTAATTGATCGGCCTGATGAATTGACCTCACTGGATATCACTTTAAATATTCCCGGCAGACACAACGTTCTGAATGCTGCGGCAGCCATTGCGGTTGCAAGCGATGAGGGTATTCCTGACAGTGCCATCATTAATGGATTGCAGGAATTTAGCGGCGTTGGTCGTCGCTTTGAAATTGTAGGCGATTATCCTGTGAAGGAGGGTACCGCCATGTTGGTTGATGACTATGGGCATCATCCTACTGAGGTTAAAGCAACCATCGATGCGGTTCGAGCGGGATGGCCCGATAAAAGGCTAGTAATGGTGTTCCAACCCCATCGCTATACAAGAACACGAGATCTATTTGATGACTTTGTTGAGGTCCTTTCCCAGGTAGACGTATTAATTGTTCTGGATGTTTACGCGGCCGGTGAGGAAGAGATAGAGGGTGCAAGTAGTACTGATCTATGCAGCAGCATAAGCCAAAAGTCTGCGGTAAATCCTATTCATGCGCAGACGTTAGAAATAGTGCCTAGCTTGGTTGCCGATTTTGTCAAAGCGGATGATTTGGTACTGACACAAGGAGCTGGAAGCGTCACTAAGTTAGTTGCGATGTTGACCGATACTGAACTGGGGCAGGTGAAAATATGACTACTCACCTATATAACTCCAGAGATGTCAGCCAATTTGGTCGCGTGGGCCTTTTATATGGTGGGACCTCATCAGAACGCGAAATTTCATTGATGAGTGGTGAAGCTGTTTATGGGGCATTAATAAACATGGGTATCGACACCCTGTTGATCGATGCGCAGGATGATATTGCAACACAATTAGCAGACTATGATTTAGATCGTATCTTTATTGCGCTGCATGGGCCTGGCGGAGAAGACGGTAAGTTACAGAGCACTTTGGAAGGTCTAAAAATCCCTTATACGGGAAGTGGTATTTTAGCCTCTGAATTGGCCATGGATAAAAAGAGATGTAAGGAGTTATGGAAAGATATTGGGTTACCAACAACTGATTTCTTTCTGTTACACAAGGATACGCATTGGTCTGAAGCCCTCAGTGCGCTTGGCGGTAAAGCGATGGTCAAGCCTGCCTCTGAAGGGTCAAGTATTGGAATGAGTAGAGTAGAAAGTGCTAACGAACTAAAAGCTGCTTGGTTACATGCCGCAAATTATGATGCCGTGGTTATCGCTGAACCTTTACTAGAAGGTGAGGAATATACCGTCGCTATTCTTGATGATCAGGTTTTACCCTCAATAAGAATTCGTTCAAACGAGATATTTTATGACTATCAGGCGAAATATTTCTCGGATGAAACAGCTTACTTCTGTCCGAGTGGACTTTCTCCAGACAAAGAGAACGAGCTACAGAAACTATCTCTGGATGCATTCAACAGTCTTGGGTGCGAAGGGTGGGGCCGAGTTGACTTGATGGCAGATAACACCGGTGCATTCCAGCTTTTAGAAGTAAACACAGTGCCTGGTATGACAAGTCACAGTTTAGTTCCTATGGCTGCTATCGCAGCAGGTATGGATTTTAATCAACTTGTATTTGGAATTTTAGAGGCCTCCGCAAGATGACTGAAAAAGGGCCAAGAGGAGCAAACTTTAATCAAAAGCAGAAGCCAGGTTTTTTTGATGGTTTGGGTGAGAAGTTTCTGCGCTTGTTAATGGTGACTGTTTTTATTGCGGCTATTTATGGGGCAGATTTTATTTATAAGCAGATCGACACGCCACTTAGCAGAATTATGGTAGGTGGTGAATTTAAGCATCTTGAAGAAGAAGAGTTAGCTAATTTGGTCAACGCAGAAATAGATGGGGGTTTTTTGAGTATGAATCTTAATCAGTTACGCCAGGAATTGCAGAGCCACCCTTGGATTCATCAAGTCAGTGTGCGACGTGAATGGCCGTCAACCTTAAAAGTCGAAGTTCTAGAAGAGGTTCCTATTGCTCGTTGGGGACAACAGGGTTTTTTAAATCGTCTCGGTGACCAGCTAGAACTTCCTGAGAATAGCAATCTTGATTCTCTGCCTGTACTAGAAGCTGACTTTGGGAGCACCCAAGACATGATTAAGCAGTATCAATTGGTGTCAGAGCTTCTGATTCCAACCAGCTTAAAGTTGACCGAATTACAAAGGGATGCAGTGGGCGCATGGCAGATACAAACAGCCCCTGGGATTAGGTTGGTACTGGGCCGGAATAACGTTGTTGAGAAAATTAGGCGATTAGTCATTGTTTGGAAATCTGGGCTGGACTTACAGATAGGCAATATTGCATCTATTGATTTGCGCTATCCAAACGGCCTCGCGGTTTCTTGGAAGGATGATGCGCTTGCTAGTGAAGACCAAGATCAGACTTCAAAAAATTATAGTGCGGCATAAAATAGAGCGTAAAAGGTAAAAATTATGAGCAATTCTAATGAAGAGAATATGGTAGTCGCCCTGGATATAGGAACCTCTAAAGTGGTTGCCATTGTAGGTGCAGTTGGCGCCACTGGAGACCTAGAGATCATTGGCACAGGAATGTGTGAGTCCTCTGGGTTAAAAAAAGGAGTAGTGGTTAATATTGAGGCCACCGTAAATTCAATTCAGCGCGCCGTAGAAGAGGCTGAACTGATGGCAGGTTGTTCCATTCATTCTGTCTATGCCGGCATTGCCGGTAGCCATATCCGCAGCTTGAATTCTCACGGCATCGTTGGGATTGGCATGGCTGGAGAGGTCCAACCTCTGGATATTGAAAGAGTCATTGATGCGGCTAGAGCTGTAGCTATTCCAGCTGATCAGGAGATTCTTCACGTTCTCCCTCAAGAATTCATTATTGATGATCAGGAGGGTGTCAGAGAACCAATTGGTATGTCCGGCGTTCGACTTGAAGCTAAGGTTCACCTGGTTACCTGTGCTGCAAATGCGGCTCAGAACATTAAAAAATGTATACGACGCTGTGGCCTAGAAGTAGAAGATCTGGCACTAGAGCAAATGGCATCCAGTTACGCAATTTTGACCGAAGATGAAAAGCAACTCGGTGTCGCGCTAGTCGACATTGGTGGAGGTACTTCAGACATTGCGATTTTCACGGAAGGAGCAATTCGTCATACCGGCGTTATACCAATTGCGGGTGATCAAGTAACAAATGATATAGCGATGGCATTGCGCACACCCACACCTCACGCTGAAGAACTAAAGATTAAGTATGCCTGTGCCCTTGCAAAATTAGCTGGGCCAGATGAAACAGTAAAAGTTCCCAGTGTTGGTGATCGTGATTCTAGAGACATGTCCCGTCAATTACTTGCTGAAGTGGTAGAGCCTAGGTACGACGAATTATTTACTCTGGTCCAAGCAGAGCTTCGCAGAAGTGGGTTTGAGGAACTTATTGCAGCTGGTGTTGTGTTAACTGGCGGCACATCAAAGATGGAGGGTGTTACTGAATTGGCCGAGGAAATTTTCCACATGCCTGTCCGAATCGGTGCTCCGACTAAAGTAAAAGGTCTGTCAGATATCGTCAACAATCCAATTTATTCAACGGGTGTTGGCCTATTACATTTCGGGGTCGCCCAACAAAGTAAACATGGTCATAGCGATTCCGGTAATGGACAGACTGGAAGTATGTTTGAGAGAGTTAAAGGTTGGTTTCAAGGTGGAGTTTAAGTGCTACTAGAAATAGTGGTTAATATTTTAATTGTGAGGCGCAAATAAGGAGAACGATATGTTCGAGTTAGTGGATAGCATTCCGAAGAATGCAGAAATCAAGGTAGTGGGTGTTGGTGGTGGTGGCTGCAACGCAGTACGCCATATGATTGATAGTAATATCGATGGGGTGCATTTTATTTGTGCTAACACCGATGCTCAGTCTATGTATAACCTAGATAGTGCAACCGTTTTACAACTGGGTGGTGCACTGACCAAAGGTCTTGGTGCTGGTGCCAATCCTGAGGTAGGACGCCAAGCGGCAATGGAAGATAAAGAGCGTATTGCTCAGGTTTTAGAGGGAGCAGATATGGTCTTCATCACTGCAGGTATGGGTGGCGGCACAGGTACCGGTGGTGCCCCTGTTATTGCAGAAATTGCAAAGCAAATGGGGATATTGACGGTTGGTGTGGTCACACGGCCATTCTCATTTGAAGGACGCAAGCGTATGGCGATTGCTGATGAGGGGATCGCTCAACTTAAAGAGCGTGTTGATTCTCTTATTATAGTTCCAAATGAGAAGTTGCTTCAGGTATTGGGTAAGGATATGACCGTACTTAATGCCTTTAGGCAAGCGAATGACGTTTTATTTGGAGCTGTTCAAGGTATCACCGATCTAATTCTCTTGGATGGTCTGATTAATGTCGATTTCGCTGATGTGAGGACCGTGATGTCTGAAATGGGAATGGCTATGATGGGTACTGGAGACGCAAGTGGCTCTGATCGTGCTGCGATTGCAGCTGAAGGAGCTATCCGTTGTCCATTGCTTGAAGACGTTAATCTGCAGGGAGCCAAAGGTATCTTGGTTAATATTACCAGTGGTTTTGATCTCACTTTGGGTGAGTTTGAAGATGTGGGTAATACGATCAGAGAGTTTGCTGATGAAGATGCTACGATTATTGTCGGTAGTGTTTTTGATCCCGACCTCAATGATCAGTTGCGAGTTACTGTTGTTGCTACAGGATTACGTGCTCCGGGTGCTAAGACCGGCCCAAGAGGAGTCGTAGTTGACAATCAGCCACCTCGAAAGAGTGGTGGAGACTTCGATTGGGGTAGATTAGAGCAGCCCACTAGCATCAGACGCGGCTCCGCAATTGGAGAGGGATCTACTGTCAGAAAGACTGAAATTCAGGCCGATCCTGAGCTTGATTATCTTGATGTACCTGCTTTTTTGAGAAAACAGGCAGATTAATGCTGTGATGACTTTGAGCCTCTTATTGCCACGCCTCAGATTGCAAAAATCTTGGTGATAAGGGGCTTGTCTGTTACTATTTGCGATTATTAGTAGGAATAGACATGATTAAGCAGCGCACAATTAAAAATACTATTCGTGCAACTGGCGTGGGTCTCCATACTGGCCAAAAAGTCTATTTAACTTTAAATCCCGCAGAGCCGGACACAGGTATTGTGTTTCGGCGCTCTGATCTTGAGCCTTCAGTGTCTATCGCGGCTACCCCAGAAAATGTTGGGGACACCAATATGCACACGACTCTGGTAAGTGGCAAGACTCGCGTTTCCACCATAGAACACCTAATGTCGGCGTTAGCTGGAATGGGTATCGATAACCTTCTGGTAGATGTGTCAGCTGAAGAGATCCCTATTATGGATGGTAGTGCAGCTCCCTTTGTATTTTTGCTTCAGTCGGCAGGGATTGTTGAGCAAGAGGCGCTTAAAAAGTTCATACGTATTAAAAAACCAGTCACAGTTAAACAAGATGACAAAGTTGCAACTTTTAGGCCTTTTGATGGGTTTAAAGTCAACTTTTCCATCGATTTTGATCATCCGGTTCTTAAGGAACAGACACTTAATGCCAGCGTTGACTTCTCAAGTACAAGTTTCGTCAAAGAAGTCAGCCGAGCGAGAACTTTCGGGTTTATGCGTGATATGGAGTATTTGAAATCCATTGGCCTTGCCCGCGGTGCTAGTTTGGATAATGCGGTTGGCATTGATGATGATCATATTGTTAATGAACAAGGGTTGCGTTATAGCGATGAGTTCGTGAAACACAAAATTCTTGACGCCATCGGTGATCTTTATGTTGTTGGCAATAGTCTAATTGGCGAATATGATGCACATAAATCAGGCCATGGTTTAAACAATGTGTCATTGAGAGCATTAATGGCTGATAAAGATGCGTGGGAAGTAGTGACCTTTGAGAATAATCCCGAAGAAGTACCAATTTCTTACATCCACGCAAGTTAGTAAAACAGGTCTCATTTTTTAGTGAAAATAATCCTCATAAGCAATCGAGCCGAGAAAGTTAGGACTATCCGCCTAAACAGCTGGGCTAAGTGTGTCTTATCTGCTTTGGTGCTGGGGGTGCCTTTAGCTGCGGGTACAATGTTAGGCGTCAAAATTGCTGATGGCCGGTGGGAGTTATTGTTCGATAACAGTATTGTCGAAATGCAGCATCAAATTGTGGCCCAACAAGAACAGGTAGATCAGGGAAGGCAACAGTTAGATAACTCTCTGGCAGCAATGACGGTGAGGTTGGCTAGGTTAAGATCGCGGCTAGTGCGCCTTGATGCTCTTGGAGAGCAGTTGACGCAGGTCGCTAGCCTAGAGGATGGAGAGTTTGATTTCTCCTCAACGCCAGGCTTAGGTGGGCCCATAGAGACGCCATTGGCAGAAATTGCTGAGCATGCTGAAATTCAAGACAAAGTATCGGTCATGTTCGCCAAATTAGATAGCACTATTAGCAGCCGTGAATCCCAACTGCAGATTCTCCAGTCAATGTTATCTGATAAAAAGTTAAAAAATGAGCAGTTTGTTGCGGGACGACCGGTCAAAAAAGGTTGGATGTCATCAGAATATGGCATGCGTATTGACCCTTTTCATGGCAAACAACAGTGGCATGGCGGTATTGATTTTGCTGGGCGTAAAGGAGATGACGTGGTGGCGGTAGCCTCGGGCGTTGTAACCTGGTCTGGAGATCGCAGTGGTTATGGCTTGATGGTTGAAATTAATCATAGTGATGGCTATGTGACTCGCTATGCACACAATGAAGAGAATCTTGCTGACCTTGGCACCATCGTAAAAAAGGGTGAGGTTATTGCCCAGATGGGAAGTTCAGGTCGCTCTACTGGCCCCCACGTACATTTTGAAGTGTTTAAAAATGGTCGCACTGTGGATCCAGCGACCTATATCCGTCGAACCTACCGCTAAACTCTCCTTTAAGATCTGCTCCATTGGGAAGATTGTATCTCCTGATTTCTATCGTTAAAAAATATCGGAAACCGCTATGTTAGGGAAAGTGTTAAAAAAGATTGTTGGTACCAGCAATGACCGCGAACTTCGCCAAATGGGAAAGGTCGTAAAGAGAATTAATGTCTACGAAGATGAACTGAAACAGTTAAGTGACACTGAGTTGAAGGGGCAGACTGATTTGTTCCGAGAACAACTCGCCAACGGTGATACCTTAGATGGAATTCTTCCCAAGGCCTTTGCCGTGGTTCGAGAAACATCAAGTCGAGTGCTTGGGATGCGCCATTTTGACGTTCAAATGATTGGTGGACTGACACTGCACCAAGGCAAAATAGCAGAAATGAGAACTGGAGAAGGTAAGACCTTGGTGGCTACTCTTGCAGCTTACCTAAATGCCCTGTCTGGTGAGGGCGTGCATGTTATCACTGTAAATGATTATTTGGCTCGCCGTGATGCGCAATGGATGGCACCACTTTATCAGGCACTAGGTATGTCAGTGGGGGTTATTCAGTCCTATCAAGGGGCTAACACCGCAAATTCCTTTTATTTGGGCCCAGATGATGAAGGGGAGCTCAAGTCGAGCCCTCGCCAGCAATCCTACGCTGCCGATATTACCTATGGCACTAATAACGAGTTTGGTTTTGATTACCTCCGTGACAATATGGCATTGCGTCTGGAAGACAAATCACAACGTGGGATGGCCTTTGCAATCGTAGATGAGGTTGATTCTATTCTCATCGATGAGGCACGGACTCCACTAGTAATCTCTGGAGCGGCCCAGGATAGCTCAGCTTTATATAAAACAATTAATGTTCTTACCTCGCGATTACTACCGGTGATAGAGAGTGACGACGAGGGCGCTGAGGTTGTCGAGGAGCAAACACCCATTGGTGATTTCGTTATCGATGAAAAATCCAGAAGCGTAGACTTAACCGAGGATGGGCATCAGAAAATTGAAGAGATCTTGATTAAAGAAGGCCTCTTGGATCAAGATCAAAGTCTCTATCAAGCGACCAATCTTGGATTATTGCATCACGTCAGTTCAGCATTGCGTGCAAACCATCTCTTTCACCGTGATGTTGAATACATCATTCAAGATGGACAGGCAGTGTTAATTGACGAGCATACTGGTCGCACTATGCCCGGTCGAAGGCTGTCCGAGGGTTTGCATCAAGCCATTGAGGCAAAAGAGAACTTACAAATACAGCAAGAGAGCCAGACCTTAGCATCAACGACATTTCAAAACTATTTTCGCCTGTACCACAAATTAGCTGGGATGACGGGCACTGCAGATACAGAGGCTTATGAGTTCGATCAGATATATGGCTTGAAAGTCATGGTCATTCCAACCAATGTTGATGTGGTCAGAGTAGACCTAAATGATCTTGTTTTTCTTAGCCAAGAAGAAAAATTTGAGGCTGTTATTACCGACATCAAAGAAATTGTTACAGCCGGCGCGCCTGTCCTGGTGGGTACAGCCTCCGTTGAGACCTCTGAGCTTCTATCTGGCATGCTTAAGAAAGCCAAGATTAAGCACAGCGTATTGAATGCTAAGCAGCACGAGTTAGAGGCCAGCATTATTGTCAATGCAGGCCGCCCCGGTGCAGTTACGATCGCTACGAATATGGCGGGACGTGGTACTGATATTGTTCTAGGCGGCAACCTAGATGCTGAATTAAAGCAACTTAATGAAAAGAAGAGCGTTACCGAAGACAAGATCCAAGCATTGAAGGACGATTGGAGTGATCGTCATTCCAAGGTTATAGAGGCAGGGGGATTACATATTGTTGCTACCGAGCGACACGAGTCCAGGCGAATAGATAATCAGTTGCGCGGCCGATCTGGACGTCAAGGTGATCCGGGTGTATCTCGATTTTATCTCTCTCTTGAAGACCCATTGATGAGGCTTTTTGCCTCAGATACAGTAAAAAATATGATGCGGCGCATGGGAATGGAGCACGGCGAATCTATTGAGCATCGCATGGTGACCAATGCCATCATCAAGGCTCAACGCAAGGTTGAGGGGCGTAATTTTGATATTCGAAAACACTTACTCGAATACGACGACGTTGCCAATGACCAGAGGCAGGTTATCTACCAGCAGCGTAATGATTTACTCGAGGATGATGATATTTCGGATGTTATCACCAACGTAAGGGGTGATGTTATCGATCAATGCATCAGTACTTATATTCCACCGATGAGCATTGAAGAACAATGGGATGTGGAAGGTCTAGAAAAAGCGCTCGCTACCGAGTTTTCTAATGAGATCACAGTGCAAAAATGGCTGGATGAGGACGATCGTCTTGAGGAATCCGACCTGCGAGAGAAAATCGTTGCCGTGATACAGCAAGACTACCTAGAGCGATATGCTCATGTGGGTGATCAAATGCGTGAGGTAGAGCGCCAGATCATGCTGCAAGTATTGGATAATCTCTGGAAAGAGCACCTCGCCAGTATGGATCAGTTGCGGCAAGGCATAGGGCTTAGAGCCTATGCTCAAAAAAATCCAAAACAAGAATATAAGCGCGAGTCCTTTGTGTTATTTGAGGACTTATTGGGGAATATTAAATACGATACTATTCGCTATCTCAGTCATATTGAAGTTGCCAGCAAAGAGGACATGCAGCGTTTAGAAGAGCAGCGCCGCAAAGAGCAGCAGAATCGAGAGTATAAGCATGCTGAGACTGCTGGATTATCGGAGGAGGCTGATGTAAATGCTCAAGAGCCTAAGGAGGCTGCAGCTCAACCCATAATGAGGCAGGGGCCAAAAGTTGGACGTAACGACCTTTGCACCTGTGGATCAGGTAAAAAGTTTAAGCATTGCTGTGGTAAGATCTAGCTAGCGCAACAGGGGTAAAAGGCATGGCCACAGGAACTTCAGAGCTGCCCGAACTGCACCCAGTACTTGGGTTTAAGTTAGGGACTACTAGTGCCGGAATAAAATCTGCGGACCGACCTGACCTTGTTGTTATGGAAATAGCCGAAGGTAGCTCGGTGGCTGCTCTATTCACCAAAAATGCTTTTTGTGCAGCTCCAGTAACTGTGTGCAAAGAACGTCTAGCTCGGTGCACTCCACGCTACTTAGTGACCAATACTGGCAATGCAAATGCGGGTACTGGCGAGCAAGGTTTATTGGATGCCACCCAAACCTGCAGTGCCTTAGCGACCCTTGCTGGTGTAGAGATCAATACTATTCTACCGTTTTCCACAGGCGTGATTGGTGAGCTCCTGCCGATTGATAAATTGTTAGCTGGTTTGCCCGATGCTTTTGAACAACTTAGCGAATCAGGCTGGACTGATGCTGCTCAAGGAATCTTAACGACAGATACAAGAGCAAAAGGTAGCAGCACACAATTTGGGTCTGATAAGCCAGTGACCATTACTGGAATCGCTAAGGGGTCAGGCATGATAAAGCCAAATATGGCCACCATGTTAGCTTATGTAGCCACTGATGCAGTTATTAATGAAGAGCTACTGCATCGAGCACTCACGCTCGCGACTGAAAAGTCTTTTAATCGCATTACTGTCGATAGTGACACCTCAACTAATGACTCTGTTGTTTTGGTGGCCACAGGAGCGAGTGGTGTCATAATAGACGAAGAGTCTTTTGACAGCTTTCTTGAAAATCTATGCCAAGTGTTTACCGATCTAGCCCAGGCCATTATTCGTGATGCGGAGGGTTCTACTAAATTTGTCTCAGTGGTTGTTGATACTGCAATCAATCAGTCAGAGGCTTTAAAGGTTGCATATACCATTGCAGAATCACCTCTAGTCAAAACGGCATTATCAGCATCAGATCCAAACTGGGGTCGAATCCTTGCCGCCATCGGGCGCTCTGGGATTGAAGACTTGGATGTTAACGACGTCCAAGTATTGCTTAATTCAGTCTTAATTGCCGACCATGGAGCGCGAGCCCCCAGTTATAGTGAAGAAGCAGGGCAAGCCGCTATGCAGCCAGAGGATATTGAAATACGTGTTTGTTTGAATCGAGGCGACGCCAGCGAAATCGTATGGACTAGCGATTTGACTCATGAATATGTTCGTATCAATGCAGAGTATCGAACCTAAACCAGCGGTGCTGATATGAAACGTATTCAGGTGGTTGCTGGGGTTATTTATGGCGATAAAAATCACTACCCTAATCAAATCCTTATTTCCCGTCGACCGGACTATCTGCATCAAGGTGGTTTGTGGGAATTTCCGGGTGGAAAAATTGAACATAATGAAGCTCCACAGCAAGGTTTAACTCGGGAGCTTGAAGAGGAGTTGAGTATTAGGGTTACTCATGCTGAGCCATTGATGAAAATACATCATGACTACGCAGATAAGAAAGTATCCCTCGATATTTGGTCGGTTACTGCTTTTGAGGGAGAGGCGACGGGAATGGAAGGGCAAGAAATCGCTTGGGTCACTATCGACCAACTCATGAATTATGATTTTCCAGAGGCAAATCGAGCAATTTTAGAGAAAATTCTAGGGTAATTCTGTTTAATGCTCTATATCTTCTTCGCCCAGTAGTTGGGTATCCATTGCGGGCTCACCGGCAATTTTAAAGCTCTCTGTAGCCCAGTCGCCAAAATCTATCTGTTGGCAGCGTTTAGAGCAAAAAGGGCGGTACTCTCGATCATCTATCCAGGGAACGTCGTTATCACAGGTCGGGCATTTAACAGAAATAGTCATAATTAAAAATCTAATTTTTGGAGTTGGCTAAGGCTAAAAATTCAGCATGTAAGGTTTCAATTCTTTTAATCATGGTATCTTGATTCAACGCATTATCAAATATCCAGTCCGCTTTACTCAATTTTTCTTCTCGAGACATTTGACTGTCGATAATATATTGAATTTGCTCAATCTCGCTACTATCACGCATGCTGGCCCTCTCTAGCTGCAACTCCACAGGCAAATCGATTAGCAACACTGTATTGACTAGCTGAAACTGATTAGTTTCGAACAATAGTGGGGATTCTAAGATAACGTAGGGACCTCTATCAGACTGCAGTTGACCCACAATCCAGTCTCTAATAAGTGGGTGCAGAAGTCTTTCTAACCAGTATTTTTCTTCAGCATTAGCAAAGATAACTGCCCTCAAGGCGGCTCGATCTAGCTCGCCATTGGTCAATAAGAAATTATCACCAAAATGTTGTGCAATTTCACTCAAAGCGGACATGCCTGGTTCAACAACTGCTCGGGATGCATAGTCGGCATCTACTACTTTTATCCCTAACGCTTGAAAGCCTTGCGAAACAGTACTCTTACCACTGCCAATGCCACCCGTTAAACCGACGATGTATGGTTGTTTGATCACAATCTAAGCCTGGGTTATTGCGTGAAGTTGATTGGGGCTCAAATAGCATTAAAGCCTGAAAAATACCAAGTGACGATGGTATCACCCCATAATAATGCAATCCATCCCGCTCCAGCGAGAAAAGGGCCAAATGGAATCTGCAGATTACGACCCTGACCACCTAGCAGGATAGCTGCAAGGCCAAAAACTGCGCCAAAAGTGCTAGAGATAAGAATTACCAAGGGTAACATTTGCCAGCCAAGCCAGGCACCTAAGGCGGCCAGTAACTTAAAGTCACCATAACCCATGCCTTCTTTCCCGGTCACTAACTTAAACATCCAATAGAGACTCCAGAGACTCATATATCCAGCTATAGCGCCTGCTACAGCGTCGGGGAGTGGAACAAAAGTCCCATTAATATTAGCAAAAAGGCCTATCCAAAGAAGGGGTAAGGTAATCTGATCGGGGAGTAATTTCTCATTAACATCAATTCCAGCAAGGGCAATCAGACACAAAGTAAATATAATGGCATACATAGCGTTTATCGCATCGCCAATATAGGCGATGGTTACTGCAAGCATAAAGCCTGTTAACAACTCCACGAAGGGATACTGGAGAGATATAGCGTGGGAGCAATTGTTGCAGCGCCCTCTTAGTAAGAGATAGCTGATGACAGGAATATTTTGCCAAGGTTTGATCTGCTGGCCACAATTTGTGCAATGTGAAGGAGGCCAAAGCAATGTATTGGTTAGTTGAACTTCATTTGTACCCTCTTGAGCGATCCCTAGAAATACCTCAGAATCGTTTCTCCATTGTGCCTTTAATTGTTGTGGTAACCTCAAAATAACTACATTCAAGAAACTGCCCACCACTAAACCAAAGCAAAAGACCACCGCTATAATAGCTTCCGGGGATATGTTTTGAGTCACGAAATGATCCATGGATGGTCGATACCTAACGGGTCAAACGCATAGATAGGTCAGCAGCCTGTACATGCTTGGTGAGACTGCCAGATGAAATGTAATCTACCGCAGAGTTAATGTACTGTTTGACAGTTTCGTCAGTAATATTACCTGACACCTCAACTTTGGTTTCACCAAAGTTGAGGTGTTTAAGGTTATCGATATCGCTGGGTGAGAAATTGTCTAGCATCACCACATCTGCTAGAGCATCCAAGGCCTCGTTTAGCTCCGATAGGGTTTCTACCTCAACCTCAACCAGCTTTTCTGGAGCGATCTCACGGGCTTTGGCCACTGCAAGAGCAATGCCCCCGCAGGCGGCAATATGGTTCTCTTTGATTAAAAAAGCGTCATACAACCCAATTCGATGATTATTACAACCGCCCACGGCAACAGCATATTTTTGGGCTAAGCGCAGCCCAGGTATCGTTTTGCGTGTGTCCAGTATCTTGACCTCGCTGTTCTCGGTGAGTGAGGCATACTGCCTTGCTAGTGTGGCAGTACCAGAGAGCAGCTGTAAGAAATTAAGTGCGGTTCGCTCGCCAGTTAGTAAAACCCGTGCACTACCGCTGAGGGTGAAGAGTACTTGGTCTGGTGCAACCTCGTCACCGTCTTGTACCAGCCAATCAATACTTGTTTTGGGATCCAACTGCTTGAAAACTTCATCAACCCACGCGCAACCGCAGATAACCGCATGCTCTCTGCATAGGACTTCACCTCTGGCATACTGTTGCTCAGGAATGAGTTTAGCGGTTATGTCACCAGTGCCTATATCTTCTTTGAGCGCCCGTTCAACACAGGGTGCTATGTCGGCGAGGGTGTCCTCAAGTAAAGTGCTCAAGTTACTTTATCTCCCTTTTTAATTTTCCCGAGATTGTATCATTAAATGGTTGTTTGGCTTTACTCCACTGATCTGTTTCAATAACTCTACTCTGACCAAAAAAACCACCGAGACACAACATGCCAATTCACGATGGCTGGTTATCAACAGCAACAGTATTGGTATCACCCAACGCTGATTTGCGGCCAAACCCCGCAGATATTAGCCTGTTGGTGATTCATAATATTAGCTTGCCGCCGGGTCAGTTTGGTGGTGGTCATGTTGCAGAATTGTTCACCAATAATTTAGACCCTAAGGGGCATCCTTATTTTGCTGAGATCTCTGATCTCAAGGTGTCAGCTCATCTGCTTATTGACAGAAAAGGAGAGGTGACACAATTTGTGCCTTTCCATCAACGTGCATGGCATGCGGGGGTGTCAGAGTTTGATGGGCGAGCGGCCTGTAATGACTTTAGCATTGGTATTGAACTAGAGGGAACGGATACTGAGCCCTACACAGAGGCTCAATATCAGCAATTAGTAGAAGTAACCCAGTGTATTCTCGGAGAATACCCAGCTGTGAACAATGAGAGAATACTAGGCCATAGTGATATAGCTCCAGAGAGAAAAACTGACCCGGGGCCTGCGTTTGATTGGGCTTATTTCAAAAATATTTTGAAAAGTTAATATGTTTCCTCATTCCATGGCGCTACCTTGAACAGTAAAAGCATTCCAGGAATAGCAATCAGGGTACACATATAAAAGAAATTCTCCCATCCAACTCCTTCAACGATGATTCCGGTGGCGGCACTCGCAACAGTGCGAGGCACTGCAGTTAATGCAGTAAATAAGGCAAATTGAGTAGCGGCAAATGCTGGATTTGTTGTGCGAGCAATAAAGGCGACAAAGGCTGCTGTTCCAAGGCCAACCCCTAGGTACTCAAAGCCGATAACCAGCCCGAGAAGCCACAATCCTCCACCAACACGGGCTAGAACAGCAAAACCTAAGATAGAAATAATCTGCACAAAGCCAAATAACCATAGAGCTCGGTTTATACCAATTTTGAGCATTAGAATTCCGCCGGCAATACCGCCGATAATCATCGGCCATAGCGCCGCTTGTTTTGCTACTATACCAATTTCAGTTTTACTAAAGCCCATGTCTAAATAGAAGGGCGTAGCCAGAGCGGTTGCCATACTGTCCCCCAGCTTGTACAACAACATAAACGCCAAAATAAGCAGCGCCTGTTGAACCCCTTGTCGAGAAAAAAATTCGTTAAAGGGTTCCACTATGGCTGCTTGTAAGGTGGCCGGCTGTTGGTGGGTGCAAGGAGGCTCTTTAATTGACAGTGTTAACGCTATACCCACCAGGACAAAGGCAGCGGTAATTAAAAAGACGGTTTCCCAGGGCAGGAAGTCTGAAAGCACCAAGGACAGAGATCCTGGAATTAATCCGCCCACTCTGTAAGCATTAACGTGGATCGAATTGCCTAGGCCTAACTCCTGATCGGGGAGTATTTGCCGGCGATAGGCATCCAAAACTATGTCTTGAGTCGCGCTTAGGAAGGCGATACCCAAGCACAACCAAGCGATAGGCCAGAGTTGGGTTAGCGGGTCTAGAAAGCCGAGGGTACCGATGGTAACCAGTAACAATACCTGTGTAGAGAGCATCCAACTGCGGCGCAACCCTGGTTTGTAAGTAAATAGCGATAAAGAGTAGCGATCGAGTAGTGGTGACCAGACAAATTTCCATATATAAGGGAGGCCTATGAGAGCGAAAAATCCAATTTCTTTGAGTCCTACACCCTCAGTCCTTAACCATGCCCAATTTCTTTGAGTCCTACGCCCTCAGTCCTTAACCATGCGGGTACCAGCGAAATTAGGACATACAGAGGCATCCCGGAGGCGAATCCCGTAAAAATGCAAATCAACATGCGCCGATTAAGCATTGCTCGTCTGATACTGAGAGAATTCATTAATGACCTCATTGTCCGAAAAAGCCAAATCTAGTACGGTCTATTAAATCACGGTTGCCACTGATAGTGGTTGAGATTAACGCGATTGTGGTTAATCTCAATGCCGTCAATTAATAATTTTTCTTTTTGCTTTAAAAAAGACTCGCTATCTTCTGGCAAACTAATCTTGCCTGATGCGGCAATTACCCTATGCCAGGGTAGCTGGCTGCCACTTGGCAATTGGCTTAATGTTCGACCAACCATTCTTGCACAGCCAGGCAATCCTGCTAACTCAGCAACCTGCCCATAGGTCGCTACGCAACCCGATGGTATCTGCTGAATAATGCTATAAAAGCGTTGTTCAGATGTCATATCATCCATGTCTTAAGACTACGCTATTCAGTGATTAGTTGAAATAGTGCAAACTACCCCAATTAACATTAATAGAACTAATGAAAGGAGTTGCCTGTGAGGTACCTATTACTGCTCTTTATCGTAATGCCCGTTTTAGAGATGTGGCTGTTGATCTCTGTGGGCTCTCAAATTGGAGCCCTGCCTACCATAGGGTTAGTGCTGTTGACCGCGGTGGTGGGCGCTGGGCTTTTGCGGGAACAAGGATTTGCTACCTTGTGGCGAGGGCGTCAAAAACTACAAGAGGGACAGTTGCCAACAACGGAAATTGCCGAGGGATTTATTCTCGCGGTTTCTGGAGCGTTACTGCTAACGCCAGGATTTTTCACCGATGTTATTGGTTTTGCCGGATTGATACCGCCAATTAGAGTGCTTTTTGCAAAACGTATCATGAAAAACATGGTTGTGGCGGGTACTCAAAATGCGGGTTTTCAACCCGGTTCTGGGCAGCAAACATCAGGACATAACGGCGCTGCAGACGGGGAGGTATTTGAGGGAGAGGCCTGGGAGCGAAAAGATTTAGATTAAAAGCATATTTAAAGTAAAAAATTCGGGTTTTACCCTTGAAAAACTACCACTGTGTCACCATATGTATAAACACTTGCGAAGTGATCAACTTCGCAACTTAACTCGACAACTGTAGAAAGATTAATTGGAGAAGAAAACTATGAAAATTCGCCCATTACACGACCGAGTTATCGTTCGTCGCGAAGAAGAAGAACAAACGACTGCAGGCGGCATTCTATTGCCTGGTTCTGCGCAAGAAAAACCCAATCAAGGCCAAGTTGTTGCTGTGGGCAGTGGCCGAATCCTTGATAACGGTGATGTGCGAGCTGTAGATGTTAAGGTTGGCGATACTGTTGTATTTGGACAGTATGCTGGCAATGACAAAATTGATGTTGATGGTGAAGAACTCATCATCCTTAGTGAAAGCGATATTAAAGCCGTCATCGACGCTTAAATTTTAATTGAATTTTTGAAACAGAATTGAGAAGGAAATAATCATGGCAGCTAAAGAAGTAAAATTTGGCAACAACGCTCGTCAAGGCATGCTCAGTGGCGTTAATGTTTTGGCAGACGCGGTAAAAGTAACATTGGGCCCAAAAGGGCGTAATGTTGTTTTAGATAAATCTTTTGGTGCACCAACGGTGACCAAAGATGGTGTTTCTGTAGCCAAAGAAATCGAATTACAAGATAAGTTTGAGAATATGGGCGCACAGATGGTTAAAGAGGTTGCATCCAAAGCGTCTGATGATGCGGGTGATGGAACTACAACAGCAACTGTTCTTGCACAAACTATCATCCAAGAAGGTTTGAAGTCGGTTGCTGCCGGCATGAACCCAATGGACCTTAAGCGTGGAATCGATAAAGCGGTAATTGCAGCGACTGCTGAAATTGCAGCTATCGCCAAGCCATGTGCAGACAACAAAGAAATCGCTCAGGTAGGAACTATCTCGGCGAACAGCGATACCCACATTGGTGACATCATTGCTGACGCAATGGGAAAAGTCGGCAAAGAAGGAGTAATCACTGTTGAAGAGGGAAGTGGTCTAGAGAATGAGTTGGATATTGTTGAAGGTATGCAGTTTGATCG
>Ga0209666_1000347_pt1 | contig 36063 bp, 19 predicted proteins | sample SaaInlV_125m_DNA_FD_184679 | JGI IMG/M metagenome (GOLD analysis project Ga0209666, IMG submission 184679) | Marine microbial communities from expanding oxygen minimum zones in the Saanich Inlet - Saanich Inlet SI037_S3LV_10m_DNA (SPAdes)... | ecosystem: Environmental > Aquatic > Marine >...
CGTGCCTTTGCACTCGCCCGAGTCAAGCGCGCTCGCCACTAAATCCCACCCCACGTCCGGCGCGAAAGTCACGCGCGCGACGTGCCGCTCGCCGTCCGCCAAGAAAGGGATCTCCGTGGTGGACGCTAAACGCGCGCCGTGGTGCGCGGAGTTGGGCGCGTGGCCGTCCGTGTGGATCGCCACGTGCGTGTCGTACGGGTCCTCATACAGCGGGTTGTGCCACAAGTCAAACTCCACCGCGAACGAACGGCGCAAGCCGGCGTACCCTAAACCGGGGCCGGGCGCGCCCACGCCTTTAATCGAGTCCGTCGCGTTTTGGAGCCCGAGCGCCTCCTCCTCCTCCGCGTCCGCGTCCCACACCACGAACGCGAACCCGTCGCCGCCCTTCACCTCGCACGCGCCGTGCAGGTGCGTCCGGATCTCGCTCGTGTAACTGCGGCTCACCGCCGCGACGTCCACGCACGTCTCGCTCGGCTCGCGCAGGACAAACGCGAACGTCGTCTCCCACGCCGCGTCGCGCACTTCCTGGCGCGCGTCGTGCCAGATGGCGCCCGCGCTGTTCCTGCGCGGCGGCGCGACGCGCGCCGCGCCGTAGCAACGCGCGGAGGTGGCCGCCGCGAACGTCTCGTCAGTGACGTACGGCTTCAAATCCACCGGGCGGTCCTCGTCGCGCGGCGCGACGGTGACCGTCTTGAACGTCCCCGCGGCGTCGACGCGCGCGGGGCCGCGCACGGCGCCGAAACCAAAGTCGCCCGGTTTTCCGTACGCGTTGTAGATGTTCGCGCCGCTGTCCCCGTACTGCGTCGGTCCGCCGCCGCCGTAGTCCTGCACCCACCAGCCCCCGGAGACGCGCCAGCCGCCGCCGGACAGCGATCTAGTTGCGTCCACGGCGTAGCGCGTTGCGTCGGCGAAGTAGACGTTTTCGGAGACGAACCAGCCGTCGTCCACCCAGCCGCTCCACGGGAACCACACGCGCGGGCACGTCGGCGGGATGGGCTCGCTCTGGTACTCCCACTCCCACGAGCACTGGCACTTCTGGTCCATCCAGCCGTTGCTCACGTCGTAAATGTACTCGTCCAACGGGTTCCACGCCTGGTCCACCAGCCCGGTCCCTTCGTCGGTGATGTTCTCGGTGGTGATCACGCCCAGGAAGTTCCCAGGGAGCTTCTTGCCGTGCAGCCGGTGCGACCCGCCGCGCCAGGTGGAGCCCGTGCAGTACGGGTACGCCACGCGCTCCATGCCGGGCATCACGGACATCGGCAGGAACGCTTTGGACGTCGAGGTGGACAGCGCGTTCTCGGCGTTACCCACCTCCGCCTCCGCGTACGAACCGTCGGCGCGCGCGTCCCAGCGCGCGAGCGTCGTGGCCGTCCCTTCCACGCGCACGAAGTTTGGGGTCTCGGCGGTTGACGCGGCGGACGCGAACCGCGCGCCGTTGCGCGCGTTCCACTCGTCCACGCGCGCCTGGTACCGGCTCGTCGCGCCGTACGCGATGGTCTGCGTCTGCGGCGCCGTCTCGACGCGCGCCACGAGCGTCGCCGGCAGCAGGGGCACCTCGAGCGGTTCGCCCGTGGTGCTGTCCGCCACCTCCACGAACCCCGCCTCGAGCTCGACGAGCGTGAACGGCCCTTCCTCGCGCCCAAACAAAGACACGATCCACTCCCGCCGCTCGCGCGCCGTCGGCGGAGGCGGCGGCTCCAGGTACATGCGGCACTCGCCCTTCGCCGCCTCAAGGAAAGGAACCGCGTCCGCGCGGTTCAAGCGCGAATACCACGTCTGGTTGCGGGGCGTCTTGGAGACCCCGTCGACTCGGCTCGTGCCGTTGGGAAACGCGTACGCGTCCCACAAAACCCACGGGTCGTCTGTATGCGCGCCGCCGAAGTGTCCCGCAAGCCGGTGGAACGAGCACGTGCGGTCCATGCCGGTCCAGCCCCGGCCGGGGGGCTCGCAATCGTACGGCAAACCCGTCTCTGTCGCGTTGCACGTCGAGCAGTCTCCCCCGCACACGCCGCACGCGTCGTACATAAGGCCCGACCCGTAAACGCCGTCGCACCCGAGACACGTCGCGCCGTTTTTTTTAAGCCCGCGGCACTCGCCGCACTCGTCGTACCGCGCCTTGCCTATGTCGTTGAAGTACTGGTCGTAGTCGTCCGTGTACGGGTCGAACGGCGTTTGCGCGAACGACCCGAACACCGTGGCGTCCGCGTAGCACGTCGACGACGGCTCCGCCGCGCCGTCGCACTCGCAGCACCAGTCAAAGCGCGCGGTTGAAAACGGAACGCCGTCGCACCCGGAGCACGTGTAGTTCACCTCCTTCTCCAGAAACGGGTCGTCCCACACCTGGCACTCGCCGCACCCGTCCCGGGTCGCGCCCGAGTTGGGCACGCCGTCGCACCCGCAGCACCCGCCCTCGCCCGCGTCGCAGGCGGCGCGGAACTCCGCCGGGTCCGAGCACCCGGAGCCGGGCTCCCCCGTTTTCCCCTTGAAGTTCAGGTATCGCAGGTCCGTGCTCCCCAGGCACCCGTCAAACTCCTTCCCCGACCCCGGGACGCCGTCGCACCCGACGCAGGTCTGGTTGTCCCCGAAGCACACGTCGCACTGGTCGATGTTCCCCTGGTCCGACCCGCACGACGCGCAGTCGTCCAGAATGGGCCCCCCGTCCGGAACGGACACGCCGCCCGCGCACGCCGCGCACGTCGCGTTGTCTCCGAAACACACGCCGCACGCGTCGCGCGGGTTGGTTCGGTTCTCGAACACGTACGTCTCCGCGTAGCAAATCGATTTATCGTCCGACTGCGCGATGTCCCGCATCACCTCCCAGCCGCTCATGAACGCCGCGCGCGCGAGCTCGCCCAGGTCGTGCAGAGCGAACGAGCGCGCGTAGGTTCGATCGCCGGGTTCGATCGTCCCGTCGGCGACGCCTTTATTTTTGGCGTCGTCGCGCGCGACGCGAAACGCGTCGGCTGCTTTTTTTTGCTCGGCGAGCGAGTCTCGGCCTTGGCGCCACAGGTCTTCCGCCAGCGCGTGCCCCGCGGGCGGACCCTCCGCGGCGCCGCCGGAGAGCGCGTGCCAGTGCGTCGCGCGGTCCACGCACTGGCAGCAGAAGTCCACGACGTGCGTCCCGAACGCCGTCTCCGCGCAGTCGCAGCACCACGAACGCTTGGTGGGATCGTCGGGAGCGCACCCGAGGCCGGCGCAGACGCCGCAGGCGTCCAGCTCGTTGCCGCTGTTCGGGATGCCGTCGCACCCGACGCACCCGCCGAGGTGCGAGTCGGGCACGCCCGCGCGGGAGAACGCCGCATCCGCGGGGTCGCGGCACACGCCGCAGTCGTCCAACACGCTCGCGCCGTGCAGCACGCCGGCGCAATCCAGGCAGTCGGCGTTGAACGCGTCGCTCGAGGGATCGCCGCACACCCCGCACGCGTCGTAGCGGTACAGGCTGTTCGGCACGCCGTCGCACCCCATGCACGTCTTGGAGTCCCCGCCGCACACGCCGCACTCGTCGTTCACCTTCAGGTAGTGCTCCGCCGCGCCCACGAACCGCAGGGGCAGGTCCGCGGTGTCGAAGCTCACCAGCGAGACGTCCGCGCGGGTCGCGCCGGGGCGCGACAGGAGCACCGCCGCGACCGTCGCGCGCACCAGGCGCAGGAGGGACCGGGGGGGGGGTCCCCGGGACCGGCGCGACCCCGAACCCGCGCCCCCGCGCGCGCCGCCGCGCGCGCCCCGCGGGGGCCCACCGGCCCGACCGCCCATCGGCAAAGCCAACAACGGCCTCTCCGACTTTTGAGCGCGCCGAGCAAGGCGCAGCTCTTTTCAACTTCTTCGCTCGCCAACGCGAGAGTCCGGAGACGAACGCGTCGACGAACGCGTTGCGACACCGCGGAAAATCGCGGACGCCCGAATCCGGTAAAATCGTAAGGCGTCGCAGTCTGAACTTTCCGTATTCAGTCGGAAAAAATCGGAGATTCTGGCTCCGTTCTCGCTCGTGATTCGTCGAGCCAATCAATCGTCGAGCCACGGGGAGCGCTGTCTGGCCTGTGTGCCTCGGAAAATATTGCGCTGCGATGCGCGCGCGACCGCCCATTCCCCCGTCACGCGTCTCGCGTCTCGGCACGGCAGTCGCGTCAGACCCACGCGCGCGTCCTCTCCCACGAGCGGCGCTCCGACTTCCACGAGAAGCCGTCCCAGCGGTCCGGGAAGCGGGAAACCAAGCGGGTCGTCTCGCGCAACCGATTCATCGCGTCCCGAGCGACACCATGGCTGCGTTCACCCACTGCCAGCCGGCGGGCGCTAAGCTCGCGCCCGTGCGCTCGCTCAAGGCCCGCCGCGGCGTTCGCACCACGGTGCGCGCCGTGCAGACCCCCGCGAAGCCCTCGGAGTCGACCACGCGCCAGAACGTCAAGAGCACGCCCCTGGACGCGTTCCCCAAGTCGGCGGTGCGGTCGCGTCAAACGCCCAAGCCCGCCACGGAGACTTTCGACAAGGCGTACAAGGACTACAGCACCGGCTACGCGTCCGTGCCCGGCTTGTCGTACGAGCGCTCGGAGTGGATCGAGGATGTCATCGGCGAGATTCCGAAGGAAATCGAGGGCACGCTCCTGCGCAACGGCCCGGCGATGTACATCCGCGGCGAGGGCGCCGATCGGTTCGAGAAGTCCTACCTGGACGGCGACGGGATGGTGACCTCCATCGCCATCAAGGACGGCAAGGCGTACTTCCGCAACAAGTTCGTGCGCACCGAGCACTTCGATAAGGAGGAGGAGCTCGGCAAGTACACCGAGCCCTCCATCTTCACCGCCGCGGACCCGCGCAAGCCCGCGTTCTTCTGGCGCCTGTTCAACGACATCCTCGCCGGCAATCTGTCCCGCAAGCAGAACGGCGCGTACAACGTGCTCAACTGGGGCGGCAACTTGGTGGCGGTGGACTACAAGAAGCCGTACGAGCTCGACCCCGACACGCTGGACACCATCGGCCACGGCGCCTCGCCTTTATCCTCGGTGATGCACACGAGCCACTACCGCACCGTGGACGAGCCGGACGGCTCCGGCAGGCGGTGCGTCGCGTTCCTCAACGAAGTGGACTGGCGCAGCGAGACGACCAAAGCGGTGTTTTACGAGTTTGACGAAGACGGGAACGAGACGTCGCGACGCGCGTACGACTACCCCGCGTCGTACGTGCACGACCTGGTGGTGACGGACAACTACTACATCCTGTTCGACTGCCCGATCAAGATCGACTTCCCCGCGGTGTTCACCAAGTACATCTTCGAGAAGTCGTGCCTTTCCGAGCTCATCTGCGAGGACACCGACCGCCGGCCGCTGTTCCGCATCTTCCCGCGCCGCGGCGAGTCGCGCGAGGTGAAGACCGTGGAGGCGGACTACTGGTGCTACGCGTACCATCACGTGAACGGCTTCGAGGAGGCGGATGGCAAGATCGTCTTCGACACGTGCACCTGGGACAAGTTCACGCTGTACTTCACGGACATCTGCTCGCCCAACGGCACGGATAACTTCCCCCGCATGAAGCTGTCGCGCTTCCTCATCGACATCGACGCGGGCACCGCGACGCACCACTGCCTGTCCGACCTGCCGTGCGAGCTGCCGATCACGTCCTGGGACTACACCGGCAAGCCCTACCAGCACATGTACCTGTCCAGCGCGGTCGGCACCAACGAGGCGGGCGTCAACGGGCCCATGCAGGCGCTGACGAAGGTTTCGCTTCCGTCGACGGATGCGCTCGGCGACGCGACGGAGATCGAGTGGGTCCCCGGCGAGTCCAAGTTCGCCATGGAGCCGTTCTTCGTGGCGAGGAAGGGCGCCGTGGACGAGGACGACGGCTATGTCGTCGCGCTGGTGCACGACGCGGCGTACGAAGGGTCTGACATGGGAGGCAGAGGGACGGAGATGGTGATCATCGACGCCAAAAAGTTTGAAGAGGGCCCGGTGGCGAGGCTGCGCTTGCCCACGTACGTGCCCTTCGGCGTGCACGGCTCGTGGTCCACGACGCACGTCGCCGGCCCCCCCAAGGAGGCGGAGCTCAAGGCCATCGCGGCGCTCGAGGCTGCGGGAGGCAAGCGCGCGCAGGCCACGTCCCTCTCCGGGGACGTCGCGTCCACGCAAAAGGTGCAGGAGGGTGTCAACGGGGGGGTCATCGCGGCGGGCGTCGCGGCGGCGGCGGGCGGGTTAGCGCTGCTCTCCGGTTTGTTCTGAGCGCCGGGTCGTTTGTCGATCGTCGCTTCCGCGACGACGAAACCGAAACCGAAACCTAAACTTCAAAGGGCGCGTGTATGTAGTCGATATCATCACATCATCACATCTACTCTGTTCGCGTCGTCCGGTGAGTCGGCGCCGCGGCGGAGTCGAAGACGTCACACGTCTTCTCGCGCTCTTCGTCGCTCTCCTTTCGTCTCTTTTTCACATCGTCGCGAGCGGTTTCTGGTGTTTCAACCGGGTCAGGATCTGCTTGAACCGCCCGAGGTCGGTGTTCTTGTCCTTAACGAGATTTTCGTCGGAGATGAGGTTCAACACCGCCTCCCAGCCCTCGCCGCGCGAAGCCTCCATGACCACCTCGCGTTCGCGGTTCGCCTTCTTAGCGGCGGCAATCTGCTTCTCGCGCTGCGAGTACAGAAGCTCGCGCTCCGCCTGCGCCTCCTCGTGGATGTGCTTCAGCTCGCGCTCCTCCGCGATGCGCTTCTCCTGGATCGCAGCCTCCTGCCTCGCCTTCCATTCGCGCATCGCGCTGTCGTCGATCGCGGGCGCCGCGGGCGCCGCGGGAGTCCCCGAATCGCCGGCGAAAAACTCCGAGTCCATCGTCTGCTGCTGCGGCTCCCCGAAATCGCCGGCGGAATCCGACGCGTCCTGCGCCTGCATGCCGCCCATCACGAGAGGCTCCTGGGGCTCCTGAACGGGCATACCGCCCATCATGTCGCCCATCATGTCGCCCGTCACGTCGGGCGGATCCGCGGGCGCGCCCATCATCATCGTCTCGGCGTTCTGATCCGCGGGCGCCGCCGGCGCGGGCTCGGGCGCGCCCATCATCATCTCGGCGTTCTCGCCCGGGAACTCGGGCGCGAACGTCTCCTGCGGGGGGAACTCGGGCGCGAACTCTTCCGTCGACGCGCTGGGCTCGAGGGTCATGCTCGCGAGGTTGTCCGCGCTCGCCGCGGCGGAGCCCTGCCCGGACAGGGGCGCGGGCACGGGGGCGGGATCGCCTGCGGTTTTTGAGCGCGGGAAGTGCGCGACGGGGAGAGGGTCAGACGCGCGGTGAGGGGAGGGGAAACGACGCCGTCGCCGTCGCGGCGCTTCGACGTACCGCTCATGAACAAGTCGGCCTCGACGCCGGGGGCGGGGGGTTGGTTCATCTCGTCCATCGCGCCGAGTGCGAGCCGAGCGACCTTGAGAATGCTGCCTGATTGAGACGTCCCTTCACAAATACGGCGTGTGTCGCTTTTCGAGTTCCGGTACTCTGTGATGACTGAAAGCCCATACGGAATCGTCTGTGCGCGCGAGCCGGCTCGATCGCTTCCGCAAAGTCGTTTCCACGTGGTCGTCGATGACGTCGGTTGGAAGAAAGAAGGAGTAGGCGCTCGACACTTGGCATCGAGACACTCCACGTCGCTCGTCTCCGATGTCGCGCGTGTCGAGGACAGCGGCGTTGTTCCGCCGCGCGGCGGCCTCGGCGCACGCCCCCTCCCGCGACCTCCCGACGCTTGGAGGCGTCGCGGGCGAGCGCTCGTTCGCGCGCGCGTCCCGCGCGCCGCTCGCCGCGTGGACGACGTCGACGGCCAGCGCGTCATCGGACTGGCCCCTCGGCTTCGGCGCGCGCCCCGGCTCGTCGCGGGGCAAATCGACGCGGGCCGGCGCGCTGAACGGTGGGGGCGCGGCGTTCAACGATAAACCGAAAAGCCTGGAGGTGGCGGAGGACGCCGGAGTCGGGTCGGACGCCGACCGAGCGCGACCCAACGTGTTCGTTCGGATGGCGCTCAGCCTCGGCGGGTTTTACAGCACCGAATCCACCAATCAGCGCGCGGCGGACCGGCTGTACGCCGCCATCACGGCGCAGTGCGACGGCGAGGCGTTCGCGCGCACCTTCGAAATCGAGCGGTCCTTCCGCGGCGAGCACAGCGCGCTGGTGCTGCACGTCTGGCTGGTGCTGCGGCGCCTGCGCGAGGAGGGCGAGAGCGGGAAGGCGCTTGCGCAAACGCTGTACGACACCTTCCAGGATGACGTCGAGCACCGCGTGCACGCCGAGGGCGTGCGCGTGAGGGTCAACAAGTGGCTCAACGAGCTCGAGCAGGGCTTCTACGGCAGCGCGCTGGCGTACGACAACGCTCTGACTGGCGGGCAGGGGGACTTAGCCAAGGTGCTTCACCGGAACGTGTTCCACGGCGAGGACGACGCTTCAAACGAGCGCGCCAAACGATTGGAGCGATACGTGCGACGCGAGCTCGGATGCCTCGCGGCGACGGACGGGAAAGCCGTGCGCGAGGGCCGAGTGCGGTTCTCCGGCGTGGAGTGAAGAGAACGTACGTGTGGCGGTGTGACGAGCGTGGTTCGTGAAACGACGCGGCGCGTGTATACGACACGATTGTAGAGTATGTCATAACGCGAAAACTTCGCTCGCGTCTCGGAGAGACGCGCGCCAAACGACGACAAACGGTTCGCGCGAAACTACATTCAGTTGCGCGCGCGCTTGCCGCCTCCGCCTCCGCCGTCGTTCCCGCGCTTCCCCCTGCCTCCCCTCCCGCGGCCTCCGCCCCTGCCTCCCCCGCGCCCCCTGCCTCCGCGCCCTCCGCGCCCGCCGCCCTGGCCGGAGCGCGACGCGAGCGCCTTCCAGTACGCCGCCTCCTCGTCCCCCTCCATCGGGACAAACGCAACCGGCGCGCCGTTGATCACAAGCGGCGTCGCGTCGGGGCCGGACCCGTGCTTGGCGACGATCTTCTGCACCGTCGCGGCGTCCTCGAAGCGCAGGCACCCGTCGGTGTCGCCCATCTTGAAGTCGATGAACTTGGGCGCGTCGAACTCGGAGAGCGCCTCGGAAAGGTCCTCGCGGCGCGTGCCCTCGGCGACGTCCGCGCCCAGCGAAAACTTCAACAGCAAACCCGAAACAAACGCGGGCTTTTCGTCCGATTCGGGCGCGTCGGGCTCCGCGTCCCCCGTCGGCGCCGCCGCGGTCGTTTCGGTCGGTTCCTCGCCTTTTTCTTTCGCAGCCTCCTTCGCGGCGGCGGCCGACGCCTCGGCCGCTTCCTTGGCGGCGGCGTTCGCGGCCGCCTTCTCCACCCTGTCCTTTTTCTTCTTCTCCAGGTAGTCCTTCTTCATCGTCACCGTCACCGTCGCGCCGTCGTGCTCGAGCGTCTGAAGCTTGAGAAGCTTCTCGCACGCCGCGGCGTCTGCGAGCTCGACGAAGACGCTCCCCTTGAAGTCCTTGCTGGTGACGTGGCGTCGCAGGCGCACGGAGCGCACGACGGCGTGCTGCGCGAAGAACGCCGTGATCTCGTCGATGGTGGCGGTCATCGCGAACGGGCTCGCGTACACCGAGCGCGCTTCGACCTCGGCGTCGATCTCCTCTCTCGCGCGGACGGCGGCGGTGCGCCGGACGCGCTTCCCGTCGTCGCTCACGGTGAGCTCGGCGGAGGTCTTGAGCAGGTCCACCAGCGCGGCGACGGTCTCGTCGTTGTGCGGGCCGCCGAAAGGCGCGAGGAGCGCGCGCATGCGCGAGAACGTCGCCAGCAGCGAGATGTCCACGAACCCCTCGGGGTCCGCCTCCACCGTGTCGCGGAGGAACTTGTCGCGGGGCAAGTTGGAGTCGGAAAAGTAAAACTCCATCTGCGCGCGAACCTTGGACTGCGCGTCGTCGTCCAGGGGCTTGAACGGGCCGGCGGGGCGGCCGAGGCCGGGGGCGGGCGCGGTGGTGGCCATTGTCGCGGACGCGGAGCAACACGTGCGTGCGGTGCGATCTGGGGGGCGCGGCGAACAGATTGCCGCAGCGACCGCCGATTGGAGCCGCCGCCGGAAGAACCAACTTTCTTTGCGCCGATTTCGGGAAAAGAGCGTGAAAACCGCGCTTGAAAGTAAACTTGAAACCGGGCACGGTCGAGTTCATCGGAAACACCGGTCGATAAAAAGTCGGCGTCTTCTGGGAAGACGCGCGCGTGATCGAATGGTGAAGGAGCCGCGCAACCCCGAAGGACCACCTCGCCGCGCGCGCAGGGGACGGCGGAACGGTCGCCGCGCCCACCGGCATGGATCCAGTGCCCGCGCCCTCCGGAAGGAGGCAGGAGACGGAGGTGCGTCCCGCGACCGTCCCGTGCGCCGATCGCGCGTCCCCCACCGTCGGAATCCCGCGCGCGGACCACCGTTTGTCTCTTTTTCACGCCTTTTCACTCCCGCGGCGTCCTGACCCTCCCCCTCGATCCCCCTCGGCGCGCACGCAGGAGGAGCGCCGCATCCGCAAGGAGCGCCAGAAGGCGAAGGAGAAGGCGCGTCTCGGGAAATCCGGCGGGTCCGCGGCGAAGAAGCCCTCGGGTAAACCCCTTCAGAAGGGGTCGGGCCCTCCCGAGAATCGGTTGAAACGACACACGGCGTTCTTGTGTCCGATCGAATTCAAGAACGATCTCCCCCCCGTCCCCGTGGACTGGAAGTTCCTGCGCGTCCCCGTCTCGCGGGACTCGTTCACCAAGTACTCGCACTTGGACCTGGAGGATGAAACGCGGAAAGACGTCGCGCTCGTCTCCGACCTGGGGATCACGCTCGACCCGATGGCGGCGGGCGCGTTTCGCGTCCCGCGCGAGCGTCCGCTCATCGACCCGGCGGACCTCGCGCTGCTGGAGGACGGCGACGCCAAGCCCCGCACGGGCATCGTGGACGTGAAGAAGAAGAAGGTGAAGCGCCCCGACCTGTCCAAGGCGCTGTGGCTGATGAACACGCAGTACATCTCGTCGGCGTCTCTTCCCGAACATCTGGGCAGGAGCGAGCAAGCGTACGCCAAAGGCAAGGCCCGAGGCGGCGGCGGCGACGGCGCCGACGCGGACGACGGACGCGATCCGCGCGAGGCGCAGATCGAGAGCATCGAGCGCTCGTTCGCGGCGGCGGCGAAGCCACCTGTGCACCCCAAGGCGCCCAAGACGGTCAAGCCCCTGGAGGTCATACCGGTGCTTCCCGACTTTGAGCGGTGGGCGGGTGACCACCTGCACTTTGTGTTTGACGAGGACCCGTGCGCGGACGTCGCGGCGCTTTTGGGCGCGGACGACCGTTTAAAGAGCGCCGCGATGGAGCGCGCGATCGCCAAGCCGTTCACGGTGACCACCTCCGAGGGCCCTTCGAAGGTGCTCGGGCTGATGTTGCCCGCGGACCCGACCTTAGCGTCGGCGTTCGCGAAGGAGGGCGAGGAGGAGGAGTATAAGTGGGTTCGCGAGTACAAGTACGCGGTGGAGCCCGAGCCCGATCCGAGCCTGGGCACGTGCGTGTTCTTCTTCGACGCCGCGGAAAAAACCGCGCGCTACGTCGAGCTGAACACCAAGATCTCGCTCTCGAAGCGCTCGAAGTACGGTGCCGCGGGCGAGACCCCAGCGCCGGTGCCGTCCAAGATCACCGTGCGGCGGCGCGCGCCGGATGACGCCGAAGTCGCGACGCGCAAACGCGCACGCGCGGCGCTGGAAAACCCAAAGCGCGCGGAGGAAATCGAGGCGGAGTGAAAGCTCTTTTTTTGACTTTGGGTCTTGAAACACGACGTGTTTGACGATTGATACATAGAGTATACCATATCACGCTTTCCGAAACACGACACACGATACGACGCGTACGAGCGAAGGACTACCGATACCTCTCGCGAATGGCGACATTCGTTCCTCGAAACGCCGACGACGTCGTGGATGACGCGGATGTTCACGACCCACGCGTCGGTTGGTTCGTCTCGCTGGACGACGCCGTGTCGGGAGCGCGCGCGCGCGAACGCGGGACCGTGCGCGCACTCACGACATTAGCGCGACGTCGACGGCTTCCTTCAGCGTGCCGTCCTTGTAGGTGTCGACGATGATGTCGCAGCCCCCGTAGAACTCGCCGTCGAGGTACACCTGGGGGAAAGTGGGCCAGTCCGAGTACACCTTCATGCCCGCGCGCAGGCCCTCGTCCTCCAGGATGTCCACCGTCTCGAACGGCACCTCCATGGACTTGAACACCTGCACGACGGTGTTGGAGAACCCGCAGCGGGGCTGCTCCTTGTTGCCCTTCATGAACACCACGATCTTGTTCGAGGCGACGAACTTGTCGATGGCGGATTTCATCTCGGGGCCCATGTTCGTGACCACCAGCCCGGCGCGGCGGGGCGCGGCGGACGCGCGCGCGCGGGGCGCGCGGCCGACGGAGCGGCCGCGCACGGCCGTCACGCAGGACAGGGAGGAGGCGAGCGCCGCCATGGTCTTCGGGATCGGGGGTTCGGGAAACGCGTCTGCGCGAGTGAACGCCGAGCCTCGCGTCGTTCGGAAGCAAACCCACTCGTGGGGAGAGACGCGTCGGAAAGAAGCGCCGAGAACATTCTCGGTTTCATGGGCCGGCGCCTCTTCCGGCCAGGCTACGACTGTAGAAGCAAGCAGTCTTCGGCACCCGCGCGACGGTCTGCGACTCGAATCGGAGTTTGGACAACTGGCACGATTTTTTCCCGAGATTCGTGGCCCAAACCGAGGCCCGCGTCGCGGGAGACGCGAGGATAGCATCCGATGATTGGCGCGCGGACACTCCGACTCCGCGCGGCCCCTCGACGCACGCAGACGCGCGCGGTCTCGAGCGGCGTCCGCGCACGCACGCCTCAGGCGAGGCCCGCGATGTCGGCGGCGGTCGTCGTCAACCGCGTGGCCGCCTCGGCGGCCTGCCGCGCGGGATGCAGCGGTCGCGGCGTCGACGTCGACGCGGGGAGACGCTCGAGACACCCAGCGGCGCTGGGATGGGCGGGTGTCGATCGCAGAGGGAAGAGCGTGGCGTCGTGGACGACGCCGCACGATAAGCGCCACGCGTCGTTCGGGACGAGCGCGTCGCGACGCGCGCGCGTCGCCGCCGCGGCGAGCGCGAGCGGTGCTCCCGGTGCCAACACCGGACGCGGGTCGCAGCAGTCGGTCCGATCCACTCTGGTTCCCGAACCCGAGGTGGCCAACTCCGCGGTCGCGACGCAGACCAAGGACAAGCCGGCGGAGGAGATCGCGGTCCGCGAGGACGAGGCGGCCTCCATCGCGCGGCGCGTGCTTCCCAGCGGGCTGGAGGTGGTCGTGGCCACCGAGGCGGAGGAATTCGAGGTGGCTGCCGAGCTTCGCGCGGTGGCGTTTTACGAGGACCTCGAGGCGAGGCAGGCGCTTCCCTTCCCCCCCCGCTTCGTCGCCACGTTCCGGCGCGAGTTCGCGCAGCGCGAGCGCCGCGCGCTCCGCGAGCGCACCAACCGCCCTTCCGGGCCGAGCCGGCGGTGTCTGTGCCTGATGGCCAAGATCCCGGACAAAGGATTGGTCGGGTGCCTGGACGTCTCCGTGCGCGACGGGCCTTGTTGCTCGCAGGTGAACGGCGCGTGCGTCGGCGACGGCGAGGAGTACGTGTACATCGACAACGTCGCCGTGGACGCGGGCGCGCGGAGACGTGGGAGCGCCTCGGCCATGTTAGAGGCGTCCAGCGACGTCGCCGCGTCCTGGGGGGCGGGGTTCATATACACGCACGTGCACGCCGACAACGTCGCCGCGCGCCGACTGTACCACGCGTACGGATTCCGCGCGCCCAATGGGACGCCCATCTCCGAAGCTTTGTCCCCCGGCGCGGGCGCGGCGTGGATGTCCAGCCGGCTGCAGGGCCTGGTGCTGCTGCGCGCGCCCCTGCCGCTCATGCAGGCGGCCTCGGAGAAGGCGGCGGCGGCGGTGGGCGACTGCACGTGCGGCGCCAAGTACGAGGACTGCGACGAGTGCATCTGCAAGCCGGGCGGCGTGCGATGAGAGACGAGACACGAGAGGCTTTTTCTTTCCTCGAGACGACGACGACGACGTTTGCCAGACTGTTCCGAGCCATTTCCCCGACAATGACGCGGAAGGGAAAAAAGAAACGCACGCGTCGTTCCTTTCGGTGCCGAAAAGAACGCGACGTCCCGCGACGACGACGACGCGGTTGTATATTTTAAGCAGCTGATTTTTTATCGACAATGTTTTTTTTCGTCGACGCGCGCTTCGCTCGCGCGCGTTCGTAGACTACCTATTCGCCGTCGCTCTCCCCGTCGCTCTCTTCCAAACGGCTTCCCAACCGGCTCGCGCGCGCGCCGGCTCGGTTCCCCTCCTCTCGTTGGTCGCCTCGGAACCGCCCCGGATTCGCGAAATCCGGCATGCTCCCAAACCGGGGCGCGTCCCGCAGCGCCCGCGCCGCCGGCGCGGCGAGCCCCAGCCGGCGGGGGTCGCGTTCCGACCCCAGGTCCGGCCCCGAGCCGCTCGCGTCCGCGCGGACGCCCGGAGCCGCGTCCGGTGCGGACGCCGACATGTCGAGGATGTCTCGCGGGACCATTAGCGATTGATTTCCAATGACGCTCGCGTCGCGAGTCGTCTCCGGCCGCAGCGCGGCGCGCAGCTTTTCGTCGTACTTCACCACCTGCCGGCGTACGAGCTCGTGCATCTCCGCGGTGCGCGTCTCGGCGCGGCCGCTTTTGTCGCCGGAGGTCTCGCCGCGGCGTGCGTTTCCTTTGTGGCCTTCGCCGCGGCGCGTCAGGGCGGCCATGCATGCGCCGTACCTGGTGGAGTCCTCGGCGAGCGCCTGGAACGAGCCTGGGACGCGCGTCGCGCGCAGATGCTCGAGCGCGCCGCGCGAAGCCGCGGCGACGCGCGCGCGGAGCAAAGCCTCCGGGTTTTCGTCTTCGTCGTCGGAAACGCGACCGCGGTCGACATCGTCGTCGCCGTCACCGCGTGCCGCGTCGGATCCCGCATCCTTCGCCGTCTTCCTCTTTTTTTGTCTCGCAGCCGAGGCGGAAGTCGTCCGCGTCCGCGCCTCCGCCTCGGCGATGGCGTCGTCGAGCGCTTCCTCGCGCGTCGCGTCCGACACGCCGACGGCGAACGCTTGGTCGTCCACGAGCTCCTTCGCCGCGCGAACGGCGTCCGCCGCGCCCATCGCGACGCACGTCTCCACGAGCTGCGCGAGCCGACGCACGTCCCGCGGCGTGACGTACACGCGCGCGCGCGGAGCGAGCTGCTGCGTGTGGTACAGCAGATGAAGCGCGTAGAGCGCCGCGATCCGCCGGACCGTGGGTCCCGCGTCGGGCGCGAGGTACGGCATCGTCGTTGAGAAGAGCATCTGCGCGTACTCGCCCTCCAGGAGCTCCACCAGGCGCGCGTTGTGCACGAACGAGAACGATCGGCTCTGCCAGTGCGCCTTGAACGCGTCGAAGCTCAGGTCCCCGCCGCACGCCCGCACGTGATCGTCGATTAAATCCGCGAGGTCGCTCTCGAAGCCCGACACCGCGCTCACGGAGGGTGCGCCGTCGCCGGTCTCCCCGAGGCGCGCCATCCCGGTGCGCCGAGGGACCCCACGCAGATCGCACGCGCGAAAAACCCGGGAACAGCGTGCGTCGTGCCCGCGCCGCGCCAATTGAACACCTGAACAATTGGCGAAGTTAGTTTTGCCTTTTCTCTCGGACGACGCGAGAACCACGAGCGCGAAACGACGCGCGCGCGGCCACTCGCCCGGGGCGCGCGCGGCGGGGGCGTGCCGCCGCCGTTCCCTCCCCGCAGCGGCCGCATGCGCACAGGTGCCGCATGTTCGTGGCGCGCGTGCGCGTTCGTCGCGCCCGGCGCGCCCGGCCATGCGCGCCTCGCAACGCTTCGCGAGCGCCTTCGATGCGTCTGCGTCGGCGGGGCGTCGGCGGAGCGCACGCTCGCGCTCGCGTTGGAGCATCTGGAGAAGCGCGCGCGCCCGGAGAGCGCCCCGCCGACGGACGGCGACGCGTCCGAGGCGAGCCGCTCGACGATTCGCGCGTGCGACGTGCTGGTCGACCTCGCCTGGGAGAAGCTGCACACGGGCGACTGGAAGGACGTGGACGAGGCGTGGCGTGACCTGTACGTGATGGCATCGATGGCCGCCGCGGATGCACGCGGCGGATTCGCGCCGGCGCGCGCGGCGGAGACCTTGGCTTCGCTGGATCGGGCGTCGCTCCTCGGCGGCCCGACGTTCCGAGACGAGCTCGAGCGCGCCATCGCGCACGCGCAGGAGGCGATGGAGTCAGACGCGTTCTCGAGAAAGCGCACGAGGAAGCGTCGGACGAGACTCGTCGTCCGCGCGCTGGGCGACGACGCGGAGGACGACGTCGTCGCCGCGCTTCCGCCGGGGTCGCTCGGCGCGCGTGACGCGAAGGCGGTCTCCGCGAAACAAAAACAAAACCGCGAAACGAAAACGAGCGAAGAAGACACCGAGATGAACCGCGCGCGTCGCGCGACTCTGATCCGTCTGGCGAGCGCTCGCGAACCCGTCGCGACGTTCGCGTCGCCTCCGTCGCTCGAGCGCTTCCTGACTGACGCGATGGCGCCGGGCGCGCCGGCTGTGCTCAAGGGGCTCGCGCGCGCGTGGCCGGCGTTCGCGAAGTGGCGAGACCCAACGTACCTGCGCGCCGTCGCCGGCGCGAGGACCGTGCCGGTGGAGACGGGCGAGCACTACCTGCACGCGACGCACGCGCGGGAGCTGGTCACGCTGGACGCGTTCCTGGACGAATACGTCTTTGTGGAAAACGCGCACGACGAGCGCGAAGAGTCGTTTGAAAAAAAAGCGGCGGGCGACGCGCTCCGAAACTCCGAAACTTCGGTCTCCGACCGCGTGTGTTTCGCGAAGAAGAGTACGAAGAAGGTGGGGTACCTCGCGCAGCACGCTTTGCTGGACCAGATCCCAAAGTTGAGCAACGACGTGATCGTCCCCGACTACTGCTCTTTGACGCTCGAGAAGGACTCCGATGGCGGCGCGCGTCGCGACGGGTCCATCGCGACGCGCGCGTGGCTCGGTCCGCGGGGCACGGTTTCGCCGACGCACCGCGACCCGACGCACAACCTGCTCGTGCAGGTTTGCGGCTCGAAGTACGTGCGTCTATGGGCGCCGGTTCAGGAACCGAACCTGTACCTCTTTTCCGATCCGAAAAGAGCCAACGCGTCGCGCGCCGATATAAGAGACGCGCTCGACGAAACCTTCGCCAAGACGTTCCCAAAGTTTTCCAGCGCGTCCTTTTCAGACGCGTTGTTGGAACCGGGGGACGCGCTGTACGTGCCCCCGGGGTGGTTCCACTACGTGCAGTCAGTCACAAGCAGCTTCTCGGTGAGTTTCTGGTGGACATGAGGACACCGAACCGAAGGAACTGCTTTTTGTGCGCGAGGGGCGCGAGGCGGGGCAACTCTGACGCGTTCGTAGCGGACATCCGCGTCCGGGTGGTTGAAACACACACACACGACGCAAAAAGTCGCGTTCCGGGTGTGATCTCCCTTTTTCGCGCGAAATCGAGAAATTAGATCGCCGCGTCAGCGCCACGTCACCGAGAGAAAGCGACGAAAGCGACGCGCTCGGCATTGATTCTTCGCGCGCGGCCACACGCACGTACCCACTCGCATTCTTTTACCCCCCGTAACGATGACCAAGACCGCGGATACGTCCTCGCTGAACCGCCTCGGGTGCCACGGCCCCTTCCAGTGCAAGGATTGCGGTGCGTCGTACCCCTCGAAACCCCGAAGAATCGGACACTATCGAACCGTCGTGGTCGCGAAAAGCAACAACGAGATTCCCTCACTCACCCCCGACCCCCTCGATCCCCTCGATCCCCCTCGATCCGGCGACAGGCACCAAACGGGACAAGAAGGAGTTCTCTCAGCGTCAGCTCCAGCTGCCGCAGAAGCAGTACATGTCGTGCCGCCACTGCAACGAGGCGGAGAAGGACGAGGCCAAGGCCGAGCGTCGTAAGAGCCTCGACGAAAGCAGGGAGCTGAAGACCGGCGAGGTGCACAACAAGGGCAGGCAGGTGCACAACAACTTCAAGTCCATGTCTCGCGTGGCGTGAGGTGGTCGCACGACCACGCTCGTCTCGTGGACGTCGTCGACGCCGTCACTTGGACGAGCCACGAAAGGTCACGAGAGGCGGGTTCGAAAGACATCCGACGAAGATCGGCTTTCGGGATATTTTCCCGTCGAACGCGTCCCGTCGCTTTTCGGCATCCCGCGTTTCTGTAAACGCGCGGCGCCGGCGCGACCGCTCCGCCGCCTCGTGTTCCAGAGCAGAGACGCTTCACCGCGCGACGATTCGTTCGTTCGTTCGTTGGAATCACACAGAGAACAACACACCGCCGCACGTCCGTCACGCTTCGCTTCGCGTCGATAGATACGCTCTCTCCGCGACAGTCTGTCGTGAAGCTCTCTCTAAAAATACCTTCGTAAAAAACACCGTCAGGAGAGCGCCGCGAGCCGCGCGTAGAACTCGCCCCAGGTGAGCTCGGCGTCCGGCCCTTCCTCGTCGAACTCGCCGGTTGCGCCGCGGAACAGCTCGCGGTTGATCACCGACCGCATTTCTTCAACGGAAAAGCCCCAGTGATCCTCCGCCTGCTCCACCAGCACGCCCTCGACGCCGTCCGCCAGCCGTTCCGCGCTGAGCCGCCCGCCGTCCCCCGCAAGCGCGTAAAACACAACCTTGAGCTGCACCCTTTTTTTTTTGCACGCGGCAATCACCTTGACCCGCGCGGTTTCCTTCACCAGCGCGCGCGCGAACTCCGCGTAGCTCAGCGTTCCGTCGCCGTCGAGGTCCGCGGTCTCCACGCCGTCCACGCGCCCGAACACGCGCTCGGGGTTGACGAACGCCGCGAGGTGTTTCGAGAGCGCGTTCCACTCGCTCGAGAGCGAGCGCAGGCCGAAACGCAGCGCGTCGAAAGAAACCTTCCCGTCGTCGCCGGCGATGTTCTTAAACAGCGCCTTCACCTCGGCTCGGCGTTTAAACAGGAACGCTTCGACGTCCAACGCCGCGAGCTCCTCCTCGCTGGAGGGGGGGGGAGGGAGCCGATTCGTGGCGAGAGCCTTCGCCAGCCTCGCCGCGTTTTGTTTCGAGACGCACGCGTCGGGATTTAAATTCTCGGAGACGTCCGAGAACCCGCGCGTGAAGTGGCAACCGTCCACGCGCGCGTCGCGCAGGCTCGGCGTTTTCTCCACGAGCGTCGCGAGATGAACAACACCGCCCTCGCTTATGGGGTTCGAACCGACGTCCAAGTAACGCAGCGTCGGGTGGCCCGCGAGGTGCTCGGCGATCTTCGCCGCCGTCGCGTTCCGAACGCCGCACCCGCGGAAGGAAACGTGCGTGAACGTTCGATCGCGCGCGAGCGCGGGGAGCGCCGCCTCGACGCCTCTCGGCCCGAGGAAGGCGTTGGAGAAGTCGTACACGTGCTTGTGCTCGCGCATCATCTCCTCGCAGTGCGCGTGGAAGTCCTCGTCGGACATGTAGGCGTGCAGGAAGAGCATGGCCTCCACGAACTCAACCTGGGACACGACGCCGTCGGCGTCGGTGTCCAGCCACCCCAACTGCTTCTCCGCGTTGCGGCGCGCCTCCGCCGGGTCGGGGTCCGCGCCGTCCATGAAGATGGCCACGAGTTCGTCCTGGTCCAACGACCCGGAACCGTCCACGTCCAGGTGGCGAAACACCGCCGCCAGCTTGCTTTCCCGGTCGGGCAGGTCGTCGATGTCCGGGACGGAAGCGAGCGTCTCTAAGATGCCCAGCTGAAACTCCTCGTCCACGAGCGCGTCGGCGATGGGGCGCATGGCGTCGAGATACTCCATTCTCGAAATCTTGTTGTCCCCATCCTTGTCCATCTGCTTGATCATGGCGCGCACGTCGCCGTGGACCTTGATCGGGTTCAGCCCGCGCGCGAAGCCCACCAGCTCGGGGATGGAGAGCGTCCCGCTGCCGTCCAGGTCCATGTGGTGGAACGCCAGGTTCAGCATCTCCGCGCGGGACATGCCTTCGATGCGATGCGTGGGCAGAGGGGCGAGCAGTTTCGCGCGTCGCACGAGCTGGCGCACCACCTCGCTGTTCGCCGTGCACCCCAGGCGCTCGCACGAGGCGAAGTACACCTCGCACAGCGAGTCCTTCGAGTCCCACCCCGCCACCTTCTTCTTCGCGGGGACGAACTCCATCGTCGGCGGCGCCACCGCCATCGCCACGACGAGGCGCGCCCAGAAATGCCGAATCGGTCAACCCCAGGAAAAAGCAACAACTCGGACGAGGCCTTCCGGCGAAAAAACGCCTCCTCTGGTGTAGTCATCACAACGCAAAGAATACCTCCGACCGACTCCGCGGTTCGTTCCCCTAAAAGCACCCCGATGCGCCCTGTCTACCGCTTCCCGTCCGGGGACGCGCACTTGGCGAACATCCGCGCGATGGCTGAGTTCTTTGCGCGCTTCGCGACCGGCGCGCAACCCGAACCCAAACGCGATGAATCATCGCCCGCGCCTCCGGGAAACGGCGAACGAGTCTCCTCGCCTAAAAAGCGCTTTTTTGTCGTCGCCGGCGCGGCGTCCTCGTTCGCTTTTTGTTCGCGCGCCTTTCCGTTCGCGAAAACGGCGCCTTCCTCGACGTCACGCGCTCTCTCGTCATCGGTTCGCGTGACGGTCTCAGACCGACGGCTCTCGAGACCAAACCCCCCTCGTACGCCCTCCTCGCCATTCGCCATTTGCGCGCGTCTCGCGAAGAGCCCCGCGACGCCGTTTTTTTTCGCGCGCGCCAACTTTTTCTGCTCCGCCGCCCAGTCGAGCCGCGCCGCCGCGGGCACCGCGTTCGCCAACGCCGCCGCGTTGAGCAAGGGCGCGTCTTTCCAGTCCGTGCCCCACATCACGTACAAGGGCGAGCCTGACCCCACGGGCGGGCCGCTCTTCGTCTCTTCGTTTTCGTAAACACGTTTTCGTAACTCCGGGAGTATCGCGTTTATCCTCGCCCCCCAACCAACGATCTCGCTCGGACTCAGCACGCGTTCTTTACCGCCGTGTCTTCGGTGCACTCGAATCAGCGCGCCCCACGTCGCGGAGGCGACCAGCTTGGTCGGCATCACGATCCGCTTATGGCCCTTCGGCAGACCGGTCTGAGCCCTGTCCGGCTGCGCGGTCTCGTGCGCGAGCTCGTCGGAAGCGACGAGCGCGAGATCCATTCGCGAACACCAACGCGCGGTTTCGTCGCCGACGGCGCCGACGATCCACGCCCTGTCGCGAAACTCCACCGCCATTTGCAGTTTTGGATCCAGCCGTGTCCGCAGCTCCTCCACCTTCGCGCGGTTCGAGGGGCTGACCCCGAATGTGGTGTGGAACTGGAACACCACGCACGCGAGCTTGTTCGCCTTAGAGACGGGCGCCAGGCACGCGTGGAACGCGTTCCACAGGTCGGCGCGCGCTTCTTCCGGCAGACGCGCGTAGGCGACGTGCGATTTGCCGTCATCCTCCGGCCCGAGCAGCGCGCGCGTGCTTCTGGGGAGCGACGCGACGTCGACGGAGGAGGCGCAGAACGCCCCGAACGCCTTGAACAGGAACGTGAAGCCGGGGGGGACGCGTTTGACCCACCGCTCGACGACTTTAGCGCTCGGAATCGCGTAGCACGTGGAGTCCACCTCGACCGCGCCGAAGTGCCTCGAGTACACTTCCAGCCGATCCTCCGCGCTGCGACAGGACGCGGGGTACACGCTGAGGTGCTGGTGCGGGGAGCCCCAGCCGCACGTGCCCTGCACAAGCCGGCCGGCCAGGTCGAGCGGCGCGCCGGACGCCATGGAGCGGTCCGCGAGACGCCCCTGGCGCGGAGTGCTCTGTCGTGGTGGGCATAAAACAAACTCTCTCTTGGGTTGATCCAAGGGTGCCCACCGGAAGGTGGCGAGCTTCCGTTTCGCCGGACACCCGTCAGCGAGTTGCGCCTCGCTTTCCTGCGAGCGCAGCCGCCGACGATTTTTCGCCGCCGCCGCCCATTGCGACAGCGCGCCGCTCTCCGCGCTCGTGCATCTCCCCTCCCTCTCCACGTCCTCGCGTCTCCGACGATGGGTGCCGAGTCGGGCGACGCGGGCGACGGCTGGACGACCCTCGGGCTGGACCCGCGGCTGCTCCGCGCGCTGACGAAGAAGCGGTACCGCGCGCCGACGGCGGTGCAGTCCCAGGCGATCCCGCTCGTGCTGGAGGGCAAGGACGTGGTGGCTCGCGCGCACACCGGGAGCGGCAAGACCGCGGCGTACTTACTCCCCGCGATCCACAAGATCGTCACCAGCGGCGACGCCGCGATGGGAGGCGCGCCGCCCTCCAACCCGCGCGCGCTCGTGCTCGTGCCCACGCGCGAGCTCGCGCATCAGGTGAAGAAGGAAGCTGCGTTTCTCCTCGGGAAGTGCGCGCCTTCCCTGCGCGCGGGCGAGCTCCCCGCGGCTGGGTGCGCCTCCGCCGTGCTCCGCGAGTTCGCGGGCGCACCTCCGGAAATCCTCATCGCCACGCCCGCGCGCGCCGCGGAGTGCGTCCGCGAGAACCTCTTCCCGACCGGCGCGTTGAACGCCGGCCTGGAGCTGCTCGTGCTGGACGAGGCGGATCTGCTTTTGAGCTTCGGGTACGAGGAGGACATCAAGAAGGTGGTGGACGCCTGCGAGAAGGGCGTGCAGTGCATGCTCCTCTCCGCGACCGCGGGCGAGGAACTCGCCAGGCTGGAGGCGCTCGTGCTGCAGCACCCCGTGCGGCTGGACGTGTCCGCGACGAAAGCGGAGGATGACGAGAAAAAGGACGGCGGTGACGAAAAAAAGGATGGCGGTCCCGACATCGCGCATCGCGCGTTGGACGTGGCGGCGAAAGACAAACTTCTGACGTGCATGTCCTTGCTCCGCCTGGGCGTGTGTCGTCGCAAGACGCTCGTGTTCGTGAAGGACCCCGACGCCGCGGTGCGCCTGCGTCTGTTCCTGGACAAGTTCGGCGTGCCCTGCTGCGCGCTGCACGCCGAGCTCCCCGCCAACTCGCGCGCGCACATCCTGCAGGAGTTCAACCGCGGCGTCTACGACTACATGATCGCCGCCGCCGAGGGCGAGGAACGCGGGGAAGAGACCCTGGGGCGACGAGACGGCGGCGACGGCGGCGACGGCGCGAACGACGCGTCGGACGACGAGGCCGGCGACGCTTCGACCGGCGACGCTTCCGCTTTGAAAACGAAAGAGAAAAAGAGCCAGCGAAAAACGCGCCGCGACGTCGAATTCGGCGTCGCGCGCGGCGTCGACTTCAAAGACGTGCGCACGGTGATCAACTTCGACGTGCCTCCGAGCGCGTCGGCGTATCTGCACCGGGTCGGGAGGACGGGAAGGGCGGGGAAGAGCGGCACGGCCATCACGCTGGTGTCCCCGGCGGAGGCGCCGCTCTTCGAGGCGGTGAAGACGGCGCTGGCGGAAAACGGCGGCGACGCCGGCGCGGCGGCGGCGAACGCGATGGCTCCGTTTACGGGATTGAAGCCGGAAGCCGTCGAGTCGCTCCGCTACCGCGCCGAGGACGCGGCGCGGTCCGTGGGGAAGACCGCCGTGCGCGAGGCGCGCGTGCGCGAGCTGCGCGCGGAGCTGCTCAACAGCGAGCGGCTCGCCGCGCACTTCGAGGACAACCCCGAGGACCTGAACCTGCTCAAGCACGACGTGAGCCTCGCCAAGCAGCCGCCGCTGCCGCACCTCTCGCACCTGCCCGGGTACCTGCGCGGCCGCAAGAAGCTGGGCGGCGGCGAGGGCGCGTCTTTGGACGGCGACGGCAAGAGGCTGGGCGGGGGAAAGAAGGAACGGGACCCCACGTACGCGGACGTCGAGGAGCCCTCCGAGTTCGGGGGGAAGAAGAAGCGTAGGCGCAGTAGCGCGAAGGGGGAGGACAAGAGCGGCAAGGCCAAACCGGGTGAGAAAAAGCCGCTTCGCGCCGGGGACATTTTCAAAGCCGGGCGCGGGCGGAAGAAGATGGGACGCTCGAGGTCGAGGTGATGATCAGAGAGAACGATATTGATTGTACGTAAGCACACGCGATGTCGAGGCACGCACGCGTTTTTCTGCCATCAGACGCGTCTCGACACGCGACCGCCACCACGAAGCTACGATTGATCTTACGCTAACGAAAGAAAGAGCGTCACAGTTCGTCTCGCGCGTCGGACCGTCCCTCGCAACTCGCGTCCGCGGTGATGAGCGCGCACTGCGCGGCTATGAACCCGCGCGCGAACGGGTACACGCCTCCCGAGACGACCACTCCGGTGAGGTGCGCCTTCGCGCGCGCGTCGTGGCGCAGCAGCGCGCACACTGAAATCACCGCGCGCGTCACGTTGAAGGCGTCCAGGTCGACGCCCGGAAGAAAGCCCTCCGGGAACGAAAACGTCGGCGACGGCGGCGAGGGCGGCGAGAAAGGCGAGGGCGGCGGCGGCGCGGGTTGTGTCGCATTCGCGTCGTCGACCGCGCCGTTCGTCGCGTTCACTCCGCCGCGTTCAGTCTCGGTGCCGTTCCCATCTGTGGCGTTTCTTCTCATTGTTTCTTCGTTCAGCACAGCCTCGGTTGCGTCTTCCCAGACGCGCGTGATGAACGCGTCGCCAGCGAAGAACTCGCCGTCCACGACGCGCAACTCGGCGTCGGCGGCGAGCGCGCCGCACGCGCCGTTCCAGTTGTCAAACACGAGCGCCTCCTTCGTTTCGTGGTCGGCGACGATCCACGAAGGCGGCCGAAGTCGCCGGGCCGCCGTCGCCGCGCGCGCGTGCAGCGCCGCCAGCGTTAGCTCGCACCCGCTGCACCGCAACCGCGGTGGGACCTCCTCCAATTTCGGCCAGATGGCGTTGGAGGCGTCCGCCGCCTCGGCGGACGCCGCGGATTCGTCCACGAGCAGAAGACGTCGCCGGCTGGAAAACGAATCCGCGTCGCGCAGGGCGCCAAGCCCGTCGCGGCCGGAGCCGCCGAGGGTCACGTGACCCCGTCGCGCGCCCCACCCGTCATGCGCGGGCTCGGGACGTCTCGCACGCGTCTGTTTCTGCGATGGCTCGAGTCTGTGTGCGCCTTCGGCCCTCGCCCTCGCCGCCCTCGCCGCGGCGTCTCCGGCATCGTTCGGCAGAGGCCCGCGCGCAGTTCTTCTCGCGTCGTGCCATGTCGGTCTCGCGCGCGCCGCGCCGCGCGCCGCGGGTTCGACGCCGCTGGCGCGGGGCGTCGTCGACGCGAGCATCGCGAGGACGAGCGCCAGAGCCACGCCCGCGAGACGCGCGCGGGGGTACGGCCGAGAGGGGATGCGCGACATGCCCTCTGGGAGAGGCTCGGCACTCGAGGCTGGCGACGAGCTGCTGAGTGCAGAAGTCGCCGGACGAAAACGAGACTCACAGCCGGAACGAAAAGATATTTTCTCGTTCGGGCTGAGTCCTGTGCGAGAGGAACGCACGGGTTCGAGGCGTCGCCGTCCCGACTGGCGTCCACATCGCGGCGCGCGCGTGGCAAGAGTCTCCGGAGGCTCTTCGCCGGGACGCGCACTGCTGGGTGAGGCGACCGACCCTGTGTGTTCGCCGCATCTGTGAAGGCACTTTTTTTCGCGGGAGACCGAAAAAGTGCGATGTTGTTGCACGCCCAGACTCGCGGCGTGGCGCCCCTCGCGGGTCGTCCGCGCGTCCCCCGCGCGCGCGCATCCGTTCCGCGTGCATCGCTGACGGGATTCCGTCCGCGTGTCTTGCCGGACGCCGAGCCATCCACCAGCGCCATCGAGTCGACCGAGACGCCGCGATGGCGGGTGGCGCTCGCCGCGTCATTCGTGACGACGGCTTCGGCGCTGGCGCATCTGTGGACGCCTCTCTCGGCGTCCGCCAGGACCGCGGCGGAGACGCCCGCCGGCGCGGGCGCGTCGACGGCGGAGACGCGCACGGTGCTCCCCCTGCCCGCGGCGCGGTTCCACCACCTCGAACGCCTCTCGTCGCCTCTCGGCGTCTCAGGCGTCGCCGTCTCCGGAGCGCGAAAAGCGCCTCCGGCGTCGGAAAAGGACGCCGCCGTCGCCGAACGCGACGGCGAACCGGATGACGGTCCCGTCGATACGAAACAAAGCTTGTCGACGAACGAACGCGTCCTCGTCGCGTCGCCGGCGCCGCCGCGCCGGAAAGCCAACGCGTTCGTGCGCGAGGCCGCCAGCATGGTCGGCCCGTGCGTGGTGCGCATAGATGTCGACTTCGACGCGCGGGATGCCCCCTCCCCCCGCGCGTTCGAGGCGGCGCGGCGCGACGTCTCCGACGCCTCCGGAAAAACCGCGACGAGAAGACACGCGCGGAAAAAAGAAAAAAAACACCTCCGCCACGGCCAGGGGTGCGGTTTGGTGATCGATTCCGACAACGGGCTTATTGTGACCAACGCGCACGTCATCAAAGGGCGGGGTGTCGTGCGCGTCACGCTCGCGGACGGGCAGAGTGTTCCCGGCGACGTCGTCGGCGTCGACGCGCTCACCGACATCGCGCTCGTGCGCGTGCCGCGCTTTGTGAAGACTGATGATGAGGAGGCTTTTTTCGCGCTCCCCGCGGCGCCGCCGCTGGGGGACAGCGCATCGCTGGAGGTTGGCGACTGGGTGATCGCGCTGGGCAACCCCTTCGGTCTGGACAACACCATCACGCTGGGCATCGTGTCCAACCTGCATAGAACGTCCAGCGAGCTGGGCATCCCCGACCGCCGCGTGGACTTTCTGCAAACCGACTGCGCCATCAACCCCGGCAACTCGGGCGGCCCGCTCGTGAACGAGTTCGGCGAGGTAATCGCCATCACCGCCGCCGTGCGCGCGGACGCGGAGGGCATTGGGTTCGCGATCCCAGTCAACGAGGTGAGAAGAGTCGTGGGGCTCCTCGCCAAGGGACAGCAGGTCACGCACGCGCACGTCGGCGTGCGCATGGTGGACGTCGCGGACGAGCACGGGGAACCCGGAGGCGACGAAAAAAAATCGGTCACCGGCGCGTTGATCGTGGAGGTGTTTCCGGGTTCGCCCGCGTTCTTCGCCGGCGCGCGCGCGGGGGACGTGTGCGTGGCGATGGAGGGCGAGCCTCTGGCGGACGCCGCGCACGTGCGCAGGAAAGTCGAAGCGTTGCGGCCGGGGGAGCCGCTGACGCTCACCGTCGCGCGGGGGGGAAGAAGGCTGGACCTCTCCATGCGCGCCGCGGACCGATCGTAAGATCGCGAACGGAGAAGCGAAGAGCGAGACTGCGGTTGGCGAAAAGCGACGCGACGCGAATCGTTCATCGGCGTTCGGCGAGAAAGGCGGGGACGGCGTCGGCGGCCGCGCATCGAGCGCGCGCGTCGGCGTGGAAGACCGAGGCGGGAGCCGAGGCGGGGGTGAGGACGACGTCGAAGCGGGGGGGACGGAGATGGGGAGAGAAGTAGCGAGCGACGCGTAGACGGTCTCGAACACGGTTTGTTTTGTCGCAAACAGAAGAAACGAACGCGCATCGACGCCGTGAAATCACTTCTGCCGCGACGCGCGAGTGCGCGACGTCGCAGGCACGACTCCAGTCTTGACGAGCCGTGTGACTGTTTCTTCGCGTTTCGCGCTGAAACGACGCGTCGTTTAACACGCAGCCACCTCCGAGCGCTCGGCACTCGCACGCGCGCCCCGCCGCCGTCGAACTCGCGCGTGTCACACGCCCAGCCGATCGATCGCGTCCCCGCGTTCGTCCGCCCGCAGCGAGCGTTCGCGTCGCCGGCGTTTGGAGATCTGACGCAGGTCGCGATCGGAAAGAACCAGATCCGTCATGTCGCGTTACGATGGGGCCATCACGGTGTTCTCGCCAGACGGACACCTGTTCCAGGTACGCCGCCGTGCCCATCGCGCGCGAACGAAACACGCGCGTCGCCATTCGCCCCCTCGTCGTCCGCCCGCGCGAATGCCGAGCCGAGCCGAGACTGCGGAGACGCGGATGGCGATTTTTAAACCTAAAACCGTCCGTCGAGCCCTTTCGCTCCACGCGCGCCGACTTTTCGACTGACCTCCCTCCGTCCCCCCCTCCACACGCTCGCCTCGCGCCTCTCCCTCGATCGCGTCTCGTGACACTGACGTAAAACGTTCGACACACATAAAAAAAAAAAGGTGGAGTACGCCATGGAGGCTGTGCGCAAAGGCACGCTCGCGGTTGGCGTGCGCGGCGGGGATTGCGTCGTGCTGGGCGTGGAGAAAAAGTCCATCGCCAAGCTGCAAGATCCGCGCACGATGCGTAAGATCCAGATGATCGACGACCACGTCTGCGTCGCGTTCGCGGGTTTGACCGCGGACGCGCGCATTCTGATCAACAAAGCGCGGTTGGAAGCGCAATCGCATCGTTTGACGTTGGAGGACTCCGCGTCGGTGGAGTACATCACGCGCTACGTCGGCGGCGTTCAGCAGAAGTACACGCAGAGCGGCGGCGTTCGGCCCTTTGGGCTCTCAACGCTCATCTGCGGTTTCTCCCCGGAGGGCGCGCCGCAGCTGTTCCACACGGACCCCAGCGGGACGTACTCGGAGTGGAAAGCCAACGCCACCGGGCGCAACGCCAAGGCGGTGCGCGAGTGGCTGGAGAAGCACTACGAGGAGACGGAGGGCGAGGCGACGGCGAAGCTGTGCCTGCGCGCGCTGCTGGAACTGGTGGAGCCCTCGTCGAAGAACATCGAGATCGCCGTCGTCGGGAAGGACGGCGTCGCGACGATGTCCGAGGAAGACGTGGACGCGCTGATCAAGAAGGTGGAGGAGGAGAAGGAGGCGGCGGACAGGGAGAAGAAGGAGAAGGCCAGGAGGCAGGCGGAGGAGGCGCTCGCGGCGGCGGGAGAAAACTGACTCGATCGCCGCGCGGAGCGTTTTCGTCGCGTATTTTGCAAAATGTTGGCACACCCGTCTCGCAAGTCTCGCGCAGCGTTCGTTCTTCGATTCCGCTTCTTCGTCATTCCGGCACTCCCTCGCTCCAGTCCCCGCCGCCTCACTCTGCCAGGCACCGCCGGGTGCGCGCGCCGGCAGACGTGGCGGGCACGCTGCGTCGCGCCGCGATGCGCTGGGGCGCCGCCGCCGCGCGCCTGCCGCCGCCGGCTGGGGGAGGCCCTCGCGGGCCCGGACGATGGGCATCTGAAAGCGCGCGGTCCTCGCGATGTGCGTCTCGCGCGCGAGCGTTCGGCTCCGGCGGTGTCTCCGGCGTGCCCGCCCGCGGCGGCGGCGGGCACCTCCCGTTCCTCGCGGGCGTCTGCGCGGGCGCCGCCGCGGGGGGCGTCGGCGCGTACGCCCTGCTGTCTCGCCGCGGCGCGGGGGACGCCGTAGACACCTCCGTCGATGGCACGAAGTCCGCAGTCGCGCACCCCGCGATGCGCGCCGGGTGGCCCTCCGGCTTCGAGGATCTGCTCCGCGTGCGGAGCGGGTTCGTCGCGTCGTACGACGCGCGGACGCGCAACCCGCGCTGGGTGCTCGAGCGAATCACCGCGGAGAGCTGCGACGGCGTCGGGACGCGCAAGAAATCTCGATTCGCGGAGGATGACGAGGTGGACGGCGCGCACGCGGCGAAGCTTTCTGACTACCGCGGCAGCGGGTACGATCGCGGCCATCTCGCCGCCGCCGCCGGGCACAAGAACACGCAGCGCGCCATGGACGATACCTTCTCGCTGATAAACGTGAGTCCCCAAGTCGGCGACGGGTTCAACCGCGATTACTGGGCGCGCCTGGAACATTTCACGCGCATCCTCGCGACGAAAACCAAAGCCGGAGGCGACGTCCTGGTCGCCACCGGCCCGCTGTTCCTCCCGACCAAGGTCAGCGCCAGCGAGCGTCGCGCGCGGGAGTTCAGGGAGTCGATGGATGTGCGCGGTGACGGCGGTGACAAAAAAGGCGGAAAGACAAGAGACGTTTCGACGGCGCTCGTGGACGTCTCGTCCTCCGCCAAAGCGCGTCCTCCCGCCGATTGGGAGATGCGGTACCCGCTCATAGGCGACGCCCCCGAGCTCGTGCACGTCCCGACGCACTTCTTCAAGGTGGTCCTGGTCCTTCCCGCCGGGGACCGAGACGACGAGCGTTTGGACGCGAATGACAAAAACAAAGACGCGCGCGCGGTGGCGGCGGCGGCGTTCGTGTTACCGAACGCGCCGATTCCGCCCGAGACGCCGCTCGAGACGTTTATAGTGCCGCTCGCCAAGCTGGAAGCCGCGTCGGGCCTGACGTTCTTCAGGCAGGGCGCGCTCGGCGGCGAGGCGCGGGAGGCGTTCGAAGCCTCCGAGCGTTTGTACTTCGAGTCGAGAAGCGGCGGCGAAGCGTCAGAGACCGCCGCGCGCGTGACGTCGAGATCGAGATCGAAATCGCGCGCGGAGCACGTCTGCCAAGCCGCCGCGTGCGTTTTGCCGGCGGGCTTCGCCGCGAAACAGACGCGCGGCGGATGACGACGCGCGACGGGCGCCTTGATCATCGTTCGCGTTGAAAACAAACACACTTTGTAGTAAACTACTTTATTAACATCACGGAGCGCGCATTAATACCTACTAGACAAAACGCGCGTCGCTTCACAGCAGGAGGTCGCCCTCGGGGTGGGTGTCCAAGAAGAGGAGCTCGGCGTAAGACGCGAGCGTCCAGAGCGAGGGGGGGCACAAGCTCTCCGCCTCGTCGCACACCTCGCGCACCTTGATCATGGTGTCGAGGCGCAGGACGCGCGCGAGCGCCGCCGCCTCGGCTTCGTCCGAAGCGCCGTGGATCTCGCCAACCGCCTTCTTGAGCGTCTTGACCGAGTCCTCGAGCTTCTTCACGAAGCCGAGCTCAGCCTTCTTGCACGAGGGGATGACGTGCTGGTTGATCATGTCCACCATGGTCATCGCCTCCATCTCCACAGAGCCGACGTAGTGCTCGAGCAGCACCGTCTTGCGCGCCTCGCACTCGCGGGGGGTGAGCACGCCCATCTTCTCGAAGAGCTCGGTGTTCTTGGCGTCGGTGAGCTTCTTGATGGCGTCCACGCCGCTGTCGATGCGCCAGATGCCCTTCTCAACCGCCTGGTCGGGCCACGCGGGGTCGTACCCGTTGCCGTTGAACACAACCTTGCTGTGCTTCTTGAGCAGGTCCTGCGCCACCGCGGTGGGCGACTCGCCCGCCTCGATGCGGTCGGCGACAATCTGGAAAGCCTCCGCCGCCATCGTGTTCAGGCAGGTGTTCACCATGGACACGTTCTGCGACGAGCCCGCGGCGCGGAACTCGAAGCGCGCGCCGCCGTAGGGGAAGGGCGACGTGCGGTTGCGGTCCTCGGCGGGCACCTCGATGGCGGAGATGGCGTCGGCGCCGAAGCCGAGCTTCTTCTTAGAGGGCACGTACTCGGTAACTTTGCCAGTCTCCATGAAGTCCATCAGGTACTTGGTCATGTCCTCGCCGAGGTAGGTGGACATCACCGCGGGGGGCGCCTCCATGGCGCCGAGGCGGAAATCGTTGCCCGGGGACGCGATGGCGAGGCGCATCAGGTCGCCGTGCTTGTCGATGGCGGAGACAAGCGCCGCCATCACCACGGGGAAAATCTCGGGGTTCTTGGACGCCGCGTTGATCTGCTTGGGGTTGAGCAGGTTGACGCCGTCGAGCGTGCCGAGCGACCAGTTGTTGTGCTTGCCCGAGCCGTTGATCCCAGCGAAGGGCTTCTCCTGCAGGAGCGCGGCGAGGCCGTTCTCGGACGCCACCTCCTCGATGACCTGCATCACCATCAGGTTCTGGTCCGTCTGCGAGATGCAGTTGCCGAACAGAGGCGCGAATTCGTACTGGTTGGGCGCAACCTCCCTGTGGCGCGTCTTGAGCGGGATGCCCATCTTGAAGCACTCCATCTGGATCTGGCGCATGCAGTCGAACGCGGTGGTCGCGCGCGAGATGGGGCCCATGTAGTGGTCGGACATCTCCTGGCCGCGCGCGGCGCTCTTGCCCATCACGGTGCGGCCGGTGAACTGCAAGTCGGGGCGGCGGTAAAACGCGTGGCGGGGCACGAGGAAAATCTCCTGCTCCAGGCCGATGTTGTTGATCAGGCCGTCAGCCTTGTAGCCCATCAGGTCCAAAAGGCGCGTGCCCTGCTTGGACATGGCCTGCACGGCGCGGTGCAGGGGGGTCTTCTCGTCCAGCGCGTCGCCGTTGTACGACACGAAGCACGCGGGGATGAACACGGTGTCCTCGCGGATGAAGATGGGGGACAACGGGTCGAGGCTCAGGTAGCCGCCCGCGGTGTGCGTCGCGCGCATGCCGCCGTTGGGGTAGGACGAGCCGTCCGTCTCACCCTGCAGCAGCATCTCGCCGTCAAACTTGTAGAAGGGCTTGCCGTCCTTGTCAAACTCGAACAGAGTCTGGTGCACCTGCGCGGAGAGCCCGTGGCGCACGCCGGAGGACGCCATCGGCTGGAACCAGTGGCAGTACACGCCCGCGCCGTTGTCCACGGCCCAGTCCAGCACAGCCTTGGCGACGATGTCCGCCTTGCCCGCCTGCGTGGGCCAGGTGGTGTCGTCCAGCAGCTTCTCGGACTCGCCGTACTTGGACAGGTACTTCTTCGCCACCGCGCCGCGGAAGCAGTGGTCGCCGAAGCCGTCAAGCGACGTCGGGCCCGCCGCGGGGCCCATCTGCAGCATCGCGCGCGGCGCGACGCAAACGGCGCGGCGCGGCGCGGGCGCGGCGCGCGCCGAAGCCTTCAGGGAGACGGCGCCCTGGGAGAAGACGGACGCCTTTTTTGCGTTTCGAGAGCGTTTCGAGGAGCGTCGCGACGGGTCAGACGCCTCTTCGCGAGAGAAAACGGACAGCGTCGGGACGTCGAGAGAAAAAAGGTGTCGTTTTTCTCCGCGTCGCTCGATCCGCGAGAGAAAAGCCTGCACGGGTCCAGTCACGAAAAGCGTCCGGAAGCGCGAGAAAAAGCCGACGATCGAGGGTTTTGCGAACGCGTCGAACGCGGTCGGGTCGCGCGTCGCGGTTCGAACGCACCTTGGTGGACACCGCGGCGGGGGACGCACGGCGGACCGCGCGGCGCATCGAGGGCGCCGCGGCGGTGACGTTCATGGAAGCACCGATGGCCTGCGAGCGTGCGGAAGGGTGGCGGAGGTCAGAAACAGTTGGAGGAGTCACGAGCGATTTTGGGATTTGAGGAATTCGGGCGCGCGACACCCGAGGAGCGACGCGTGCGCGTCGCGGACGACGCGCGGACGATGCGGCACGCGCGAGCATCGCGACGAAGCACCGCGCCGAATCGTTCGGGGGGCAGGTGAGGCGGGCTGGGGAAGATCGGGGCGTACCTGCATGGTTGTTTGCGCGTGTGTGAGCGCGTCGGTGAGTGATCGCGGATCGTCGCTTCCGATCCAAAAAGCCTCGAAACGACAGTGCGACCAGTCAGATATTTTTCGCGCCCGAGCCATTCCAAGTCTCAACGGAATGCCGAGTCACAACCCCGAAAGGGCACGCGAAAGATTCCGTGTCCTTTCGCGATCGTCGTTCCGCGATTGTCGCACTGTTTGCGTGTGGGTAGATGGGGAAATTTCCGCGCGCTGCGCGACGCGCTGCCGCTGGAGCAGACCTCGGCAGGACGGCAGCGGCTCGGCGTTTTTGAAGTCCGAGGGAGCAGGTGTTTCTTTCTTGGAGCACACCGACGCGCGCGCGGCGGGCGGCGTCGAGCGACACGGCGCGGGTCTCTTCGACCGGGTCCGGCCACCGCGCACCGCCGCCATGGGCATCAGCTCGTTGCTCCCCTCGCTGCGATCGATCGTGCGCACGAAACACGTGGGCGAGGCGTACGGGGGCAAGCGCGTGGCGGTGGATTCGTACTGCTGGCTCCACCGCGGCGCGTACTCGTGCTCGGTGGAGCTGGTGGAGGGCATTCCCACGGACAAGTTCGTGACCAGCTTCATGAAGCGCGCGCACATGCTGCGCCGGTGCAACGTCGAGGCGGTGTACGTGTTCGACGGCGGTCGCATGCCGGGCAAGGCGGACGAGGAGGCGGACCGCAGGCGCGCGCGCGTCGAGGCGAAGCAAAAGGCTCGCGCGCACAAGCGCGCCGGGAACGAGGTCGCCGCGAACGAGATGTACCAGCGCGCGGTGGACGTCTCGCCGGAGATGGCGCTCGCGGTCATCGAGGCGCTCAAGAAGGACGGGTTTTCCACCGTCGTCGCGCCGTACGAAGCGGACGCGCAGATGGCGTACCTCGTGCGCCACGGGTTCGTGGATGGCGTCGTGACGGAGGATTCCGATCTGGTGCCGCACCGGTGCGCGAGCGTCTTCTTCAAGATGGACAACGACGGCATGGGGCAGGAGATTCGTTACGCGGACGTGGTGGCGAACCGGGACCTTTCTTTCGCGGGGTTCACGCCGGACCAGTTCCTGGAGATGTGCGTCATGTCCGGGTGCGATTACCTGCCGTCGCTGCCCGGCGTCGGGATCAAAAAGGCGCACGCGCTGATGCGCCGATTCAAAAAGCACGACGCCGCGTTGCGCTCGCTGCGGTTCGAGGGCACGCCCGTCCCGAAGAAGTACGAGCAGGGATTCAAGGATGCACTCAACGTGTTCAAGCACCAGTGGGTGTTCTGCCCCGTGCGTTTGGACATGGCGCACCTCTCCAGCGCGCCGCCGCGCGGAGACGACGCGCAGAATGGCGAGCGGGAACGCGACGCGTACTCGTCTGTCGATCCGCCGCTGTCGCGCGAGGACGCGTTGCGTCTCATCGGGCCGAGGCACTCGAAGGAAACGGCGCGCGGCGTCGCGGACGGCGCGCTCCACCCCATGACGCTCGAGGCGTACGCCCCGCTGCCCACGTCGGGCGCGCCCAAGCACCGAAACCCGAGCGTCGCGAGCTTCTTTCCCGGCGCGTCAAAGCCGCGTCCGCGCAGCGCCGACGCCGTCCGCGAGACCTCCGCGCTCGCGGCGCTGTCCACGCCGCGATTCAGGGCGCACCCCGCGAGCGCGGACGCCGCGGACGCCGCGGACCGGACCGAAACGGAGAAAACCCCCTGTGCGGTCCGCACGGAGCCTCCGCGCGCGCCCGAGCGGTGGGTCACGCCCCCCGCGCTCACCGCCGCGAACCCCTCGAAACGCGCGTTTTACGCGTTGTTGCGCGCGAGCCCGTCGCGGGCGGCGGCCGAGAGCCCGCTCGAGAGCCGCTTCGGCGTACGCCCCGCGACGGAGAAAGAAAGCCCCGGGAAAATCGCGAAGCGGTCGCGACGAACCGCGGTCGGTCTCGAGGGACCTCGTACACGGCAAAACCCGGACGACGTCGCGGACGCGGACGAGGCGGCGGCGACGGCGCACCGCGCGGCGGAGAAGCGGGAGGCGCCTCCGCCGCCGCGCGCCGCCGCGCACCCTTTTTACCTGACGCCGCGTTCGACGCCCGCGTCCGCGCGGAGCCGGTACTTCGCCGCGCCCGGAGTACCGGCGCCGCCGGCGGAGACAAAAGCCGTGTCGTCGCCCGGACGCGCGGAAGCCGCGGAAGCCGCGGAAGCCGCGGAAGCCGCTTCGGATCCGGCGTCCGCCGCTTCGGATCCGGCGGAGGCGTCCGCCGCGTTTGTTGAGGCGCGCGCCGATAAGGAAAACGAGACGGCGACGACGACGACGGCGACGAAGCCTCTGTTCGAGCGCTTCGCGTTCGGCGCGAAGTGATGCGAATCGTGTTGGCGAGTGTTAACGAGTGCGCGTGGTATGACGTCTCGGGACGTCTCGGGCGCACAGAAAGCGCGCGCGTGCGAAAACGAGACGCGCGACGCGGCGGACAGAGTCGACGCGCGAGGCGAGTGTTTTTTTTATGCGATGACGAGAACTGAGGCCTTTGGAATGAATACAAATGTATATTTCGACCTCTTCGCACCGTGAGACGCTCTGTCTCGTCGTTCTCTTGGCAGTTCATCGGACCGGCCGGCACACCGCGGCGCGCCATCCGGCCTGCCCGAGCACGCGCCATGTCGGACTCATCCGACGATGAGGCTCCCGAGGAGGTCTCGCTCGGAGCGGTGCGTCCCTCATCCGCGCGTCTCTCCGTTCGCGACGCCGCGCTACCGCCATCGCCCCGGGCGGCGGCGGCGGCGGGCGTGGTGCGCTGATTCCCCGCCGACGCGCGACGCCGCGCACGCGCTGACCCAACCCCTCTCCCCGCACATCTCTCGACGCGCGCAGGGCAAAG
>Ga0209666_1000349_pt1 | contig 35974 bp, 20 predicted proteins | sample SaaInlV_125m_DNA_FD_184679 | JGI IMG/M metagenome (GOLD analysis project Ga0209666, IMG submission 184679) | Marine microbial communities from expanding oxygen minimum zones in the Saanich Inlet - Saanich Inlet SI037_S3LV_10m_DNA (SPAdes)... | ecosystem: Environmental > Aquatic > Marine >...
CGACCTCGCGTGTACGCGCGTGTGTTCGCGTGTGCGCGTTCCGCGGCGCTCGCGGGCGGCGCCGGCGCGCGGCGCGCATGAACTCGCGACTGATTTCCCGAGGCGCGCGCGTTTCGCGAAGTCGAGGTTCTCGTGCCGACCTCACTGCACGGCGCGCGCTCCATTACGCAGGCGTCAGCTGTGCGACGACACGCGCGATGAACTCAGCCGGACGCGGCATCCATCGACGCTCACGTGCGCCACCTCGTCGCATTTTCACTCCGCGGCGCGGACGACGCGGGCGCCTCGGAGACGACGCGCGTGTTCGACGCGTTGGATTGGATCCAACGCGCGGTGACGGGCCGGAAACGCGCGCGCGACGATGCGGATGCGAAAGATCTGGGAAGCGACAGAGACCAGCGACGGCGGCTGCACGACGCGGACGGCGCGGATGTTGGGCGATTCGTCGCGCAGATTCCGGTGGGGAGCGCGACGCTGGACGACGACGACGCGATGGAGGAGGACGATGCGACGGTGGAGGACGCGCCTGAAGTTGTTTTGGATCACTTGCCCGCGTCCGTGGACGAACAGGAGGCACCCGCGCGTGCAGAAGACGAGCCTCGAGTTCACGCCGCAAATTGGAGTTTTCGAATCGGAGCGAGCGCGACGCTGGACGATGACGACGCGATGGAGGAGGACGATACGACGGTGGAGGACGAGCACGAAGTTGTTTTGGATCATGTGCTCGCGTCCGTGGACGAACAGGAGGCGTCCCGAGGCGCCAGTGAGCGCGATGCGTCTCGAAACGTCGCTCGTAGCGAGCGCGCTCATCCCTGAACGATGATGATTTGCGGCTTTCGTTTATCGTTTTCTTTGCAAATGTGCAAATCAATTTCGAAGTTTCTACGCTTTCGTTCAAGACGTCGTTCGGTGCTTTCACCATTGACGCTCGTGCGGTGCGACGATTCAGCCATTCTAGGTTTCTATGCTGGATGTCTACGTGCACTTCGCGAGCTGCCGCCGCACGCCTAACATGGTGATCCAGAAAGCGTCGCCGAAAATACTACCACGATTGTGGTATTGAAAAAATGAATGAACTTTCACGAGCTCTCTGCGCAAAGAATCATAATCAGCGCGGTCGAGAATGCTTGGCAAAGTCGCTACGTCGTCTTCGAGCACTCTCACGCTGAATTTCGACCAATCGAAGAGCCAACTGAACGGTAGATCATAGCCGTCCGCGACGATCACGGGCACGCACCCAAATGTGATGATGTCGTACAACCGCGCGGTGTGCGCGCGATCGCCGTAGACGTACAGGCAATATTTGCTCTTGGACAGCATCGTCATGTAGTCTCGCGGCTTGTCTTGTCCGCTCGTACTCAAGTCCCACCCCCGTCCCGCCTCCGCTTGCTTTAAAGTTGGAAACACGACTCGTCGCACGCCACCCCGATGCATGGATCCTCGGAACGAAACTTCAATGGTTCTTACGTTCGTCGATTTGAGCGCGCCCATGCGCACGACTTCGCGAGGTAGATGACTCGAAATTCCGAACCAGATAGCGACGTGGCGAGCCGGATCAAAACCAGCTTGCACTGCGTTCGCTCTTCTCGCTCTCGCCTCGTCGTCTTTGGCGTCTTCTGGATTTTGTATCGGCAATTCAGAGTTGCCAGTTATCACCACAGCACCGTGTCGGACTTCGTCATCGGAGGAATCGAACGCCGAGAGTCCGATATCTATATTCGTCATGACGACGCGCGCGCACTTTTGTTTGGACGTCCACGCCTCGGCGTTGATCGCTTTCACGCGCTCAATGTCGCGAGATAGTCTATCGCGAATCGCTTGACGAATCGCACCGTTGTTGTTCGACCCTTTAGCCGGGCCCACCATGACGTACGCTTCAGCCGTGAGCAGTCGCTGGAGGTACGGTCTGACGGGGATGAAGATCGCCGTCGCGTCCTTGAACGACCGCGTCGCGAATGGACCTCGTTCAATCTCTCGAGCTATGTAAGTCTCGACGCCGTAACCGCGATTAAACGTTGGTATTTTTTCTGCGAAGGCGTACTTCAAGCGCGTGACGCGCGGCGTTTTCAACGTGTACAACCGCAACGTACCAGGCAAATCGTTGAGCGCTTCGCAAAGCGCGCGCGAATCCGAAAATCCAGATGAGTTCACGTTCAAAGGCCAATACGTGGCGCTGAGCGAGCCTACCGCGATTTCATCGCACATACTTTGCACTCGCCTCAAACCAAACTCATCGGGAAACTTCGCCGCGTGCGCGCCGACGCCGTTCCACGCGCTCACGCGTTCTTCGATGGCCCAACGCACGGTGCCGCGAGCGGCATCAACCACCTTGTAAACTTCTGGCTTCCTCATGTTCGCGTATAGGTCATTCTTCACGCACGCGAACGTCACCAACGCCGTCGTCAACGCAAAAGTAATCCGTCGAAGGAATGTCGTCCTCGCCGGTGGACGTGCTTTTTTACTCGACACGCGGCGTTCGACGACAGCTTCGATATCATCACCGTATTCGGCGCGTCTTCGGCGATTCATGACCGTCGCCGCGCGCCCGCGGCGACGGAGGAGCGGACGCGCGTTCTGGCGTTCTCTCAAGGTTCTTGGTCTCGCTTTCTCGCTACAGTACATACGCGCAAGCGCCGCACAACGCGTCGTGACCTGCGCGTGCGTAGTCTGTCATACGTTCGCCTCGAGCGAAAGAAATCGATAAAGGTTGATTCGTGTGCGACAACGCGACCGCGATCGCGCGCGTCGCCTTCCGTCGCGTCCGTTCGCGCGTGCATGGGGAAGAAGCATTCGGGAGCCGCCTTTCAATCGCGGCTGAATCAACAGCGACAGCGACAGCCAGCGTCTTCGAATAACGGTGTGAAAGGCTTCGTCGGCGGTACAACAGCGGCGAAAGAACGGCGCGTGCGCTTCGTTCGAGCCAGAAGACCCGATCGCCCGCTTGTTGACGTCGACTTGCTGCGAAACGTCATCGTTCTGAACGGCGACGTCGCCGCGTTTGAAGACGCCGGAGCGACCATGATCGCAGAAACGCATGAGCATCGACGTGGGATGAGCACGAGAGGTAACGACAGAGGTGACGACTTGTACGCGTTGTGCGATGTGCGTATGAAATGGGCCGGCGCGCGACGAGCGGGCGCGGGGCTGGCCAACCTCGGAAACACGTGCTTTCTCAATTCGGTCCTCCAGTGCTTGACACATACACCGGCGTTGGCGAACTTCGCGCTGCGCGGAGAGCACAAGAAATATAAAACGGGCGGTTCATTCAACGCTTTGTATGAAATCGGTGAGCACGTGGCTCGGGCGTTGAACTCGAGTGGGAGAACGATTGCGCCGACGGCGTTGGTGAAGAATTTAAGAGCGCTTTCAAAGACCTTTCGTAAAGGTCGACAGGAAGATGCTCACGAGTTGGCGCGTTGTTTGTTAGATGCGATGCATAAGAAGTGTGTCGAAGTAGTTAAGCCAAAGATATCGCCGAATTCGGCGCGTGCGGAGACGAGCTTTGTTTGGAAGGTTTTTGGAGGTCGGCTGCGCTCACAGGTGAATTGTAAGACGTGCGGTCGCAACTCGGAGACGTTCGATCCATTTCTTGACTTATCCTTGGAAGTTGGCCGGGCGAAAAGTGTATTAGGTGCTTTCAAGATGTTCACGCACACTGAAGTGCTCGACGGTGACAACAAGTATAGGTGCGAAGGCAAAAGCGCAAATTCAAAGAGTCACTTGACGAAGGCTTCGAAGCAGTTCACGGTGAATCAGGCACCAAACGTGCTCGCGTTACAGTTGAAGAGGTTTGCATACGTGCCTTTCGGGAGAGGAAAGCTGAATCATTTCGTTGAGTACCCTCTGGAGCTCGATATCACGCCATACACTTCAGACGAAGGGCTTACGTCGAGAGGAAAGGCAGTTTACGATTTGTACGGCGTGCTCGTGCACGCGGGTAACAGCTCAAATAGCGGTCATTATTACTGTTTTGTCAAGGTGGCAACGAGAACTTGGTGCTTGATGGATGACGATGAAATTACCTCAGTGAGTGAAAAAGTGGTGCTCAAGCAGCAAGCGTATTTACTCTTTTATGCTCGCCGCGACGCGCCTGGAACGTTTGAGGAAGAATCAACGACGGCGATTCATCAAAATATTCCAGACTTAACGAAGAAAGCTGCGGCGGCGCAAAAGGAACAAAAGGCGAAGCAGAAGATGAAAAAGAAGTCCATCGAAGCCGAAGTTGTGCCGAAGCGAAAGGTTGAGCCGAAGCGAAAGGTTGAGCCTCCGCCACTGCCTCGTCAATCGGAAGTGCGAAAACTACACGAAAAGGGTAGAGAAAAGAAGAGGCTGCGCGCATCTGCGTCACCGATCGGAAAATCTATTCGAGCGGGGCGCAGTAAGTCGCCTTCGGTGCGCAGTGCGTTCGATTCAGCCAAGCGCGCGTTATTGCATCGTCGATTGAAACGATTGAGCGTCGGCGTTACCCTCGAAGATATTCCGAGCGTATCGCTCGATTCTCCCGTGAGAACTCGGAACGCGAAGAAGTATGTGAGTGGCGGTTTCAAAGTGAAGGAGTGGATCGAAAATATGCCTTCTACAAAATGGGAAGATTGCGACGACGACGATGACGAGCGCGAGAGTGATCAAGGTGGCTTCAAGAAGGCGGCGACGGCGAAACGCTTGCGTCGCGAATACGATCAGTTCGACGAGGAATACGACCGCGGTAAGCTACCCAAACACAAACGTAGAAAAGCTAAAGGCGTAAAAGCGCCGCCTATGCCTCGAAAATCGAATCCATTTCAGCGTCGCTCAAAGTCTAGGTAGTTGTGTAGTCGGTGCTGTTTTGCTGTTTTCGCGCTTTGCTACAACTCAACTCGCCGTGTCATCTACTTCGGCCTCGTTTCGGGCCTCATTCGCGCCAGATTCGGCGCTCGAAGTGTCGAAATCTTTTCTAGGCAAGCGCTCGAGCGGCTCGGTCGCGTCGTCGCGCGCGAACGCGCGCACGCGCGCGTCAAATAGGCGATTCGCGAACGCCCACAATTCGTAATCGAGAAAATTCAATTCGTCGACGCGAGCGATGACGCGCTGAGAAATTCTCTTCCGTCCGCTTGAACTGAAAGTCTCGTACGTACCGTCGATGCGATCAGTGATGTGTTTGAGAGCGTTTTTACGCAGTCGCTTGTACTTGGCGAACTGATTCGCCTCGCACACGCGATACTGCTCGCCGACGTTTCGTCGCACGTTCTTCGATCGTTTCACCGTCGTCCCGGAATCGGGTTTGCAGTCGATAAACACCCCGAAAGCACTGACCTCGAACGATCCGTAGGTCTCATCCGTATTAACGTTTGGTGCGATGAGCGTCTCGAAGGCTTTATGACGTTCCAGGACTGCGAACAACGCTCGAGCGGATTCTGGTACGTCGTCGTAAGACGCCTCTGCAGAATCCTCCCCACCTTGACTATCTACGCGTCGCGTGAACGCGACGGTCATGATGTGAAACCCTTCAAAATTCTTTGTCCAGTCGTCATCGCTATCCATGGGCCAAATCTGCACGTTTGACTTGTCCACGCCACATCTCATGGACACTCCTTCTTCGAGCACCGACGCGTAGCGCTCCCGAAACGACGCTTCTTTCAGCGCTTCACTTTTGAGCTTGCTAAATCTAAATGAAAACCCCACCACATCCACGCAATCGCTCGCGTCATCGCTTTTGAACGAGGTCGCAACCTTGGAAATTCGACTTTTAACGTTTTGAGCGTCGATTTGAGTCGGATCGGCAAAGTTTGCGTTTGCGCTGAGCGGCAAATCGAGCTGTCGCGCGGCTAATTCTATGGACTCGTCAAGTCGCTCGTGCAGAGCCAGTACGTCCACCTCGTGCTCTAGACGTTCTTTCGCGTAATCCATCATCATTTTGGATGCTTTTGTACCTCGCCAAAGCGCGCACTCCCGCAATTCAGCCGCTCGAGGTTCCACCGCGTCGTCGGTGTTATTCGTCAACCCGAGCAATTGGAAGAACTGTCCATTGTGAATGTCGTCGTGAACCATCTTCATTTCCGCCCAATCTTCGAACGGCGTATACAATGCATTATCGTATACGTTTGAAATCGAGAGTTTGTTTCGCCCATCCGCATTCACGGCGTCGTCGTAAGATCGCAGCTCGTCGTCCATGAAGCGCGTCAACGCGCTCCAAGGCCAAACATCTCGCGTCTGCACACGCGTCGTGTTCACTGGCTCTTTCCCGAAACTTCTCGCCGCGACTTCGATCGAAAATTCGTACGACGATAGCGCGCGTGCTGACGGCTTCCGTAGCATGGTCACGACGCGCGGTTGTTCCGTAAACCGTTCAATCAAGCTGTAGTCATCGTGCGTCGCTAAAAAGTCGCACGTTGGCTCGCGGGGATCGATTCTGAGTCCTGTGTACTGATTTCCGCAGAGTTCGTGATCCTTAAAAGACGGTTTCAAGAAGCACCAATGAAAGCTCCGTCCCGCCGTCCTCGGAATGTGAAGAAAGTATAAAAATCGTCGTTGCGCGTCGTCGTCGCGAGCTCGCACTCTGCGCTCGTGCGCACCCCTCTGCTCATCGATCCATGACGTAGCGAGCTTGTCGCACTCATGCATTTCGCGTCCGCGCATCTTACGAGGTGTGAACGAAGGCTTCGCCCCGACCTCGAGACTGGCGTCGTCGAGACGCCGCCAGCGCCGCCTCGAGAATATCACCAGCAAGATGCACGCGACGATCGTGCGCGCGAGCGTGAGCCATCTCGATCCTCGATCGCCACGAGACAATGTCGTCTTCGCCCTTCGATCGCTCCGTCGAAAACGATGCGCGTCGCCCGCGGGGTGTCGACGTTGAAGAGGAAACATTCGCGAGGTGGAACCGAACCGAAGTCAACCGGTCGCTTCGACGCGATCGATCGATCGAACGACGGCCGTCGCGCGATCGCAGTTTGTTCGGCGCGTCGTTATCGTCGCGTTCGCCGTCGATCGAGCGTCGCGTTCACGACCGCTATCGAGTATTTCGCTCTCGTCGTCATCGGCATCGCGCCATCTCGCGCGCGCATCTGACGCCGCGGTCACACCGCCGCTCACCGCCGCGCGCGGCGACGCCATCGCCGTGCGAGAGTATGGACGGCGAAAGCGGCGTGTCGACGCGCCAGGAAGACGTCCGCGGCGCGGCGTCGACTCGAAACGGAGGGGATCGCGCGAGCATGGCTGGTGCGCACTCGGCCGACGTGGTCGCGCGCGCGTTGGCGCTCGCGGCTGAAGCGCGCGGTGATGGCGAGCGAAAACGAACGAACGCGTTGTTGGAAGGCGCGCTGAAGCAGTACGTGAGCGAACTGGACGAGTTTAGAGCGGTGTGCGAACGACTGAAGGAACGCGAGACGGCTGGCGGCGGCGCGGCGACGACGAATTGAATTCGAAGACACCTCGCGCGTCGCGAGCGTGGCTCTAAAGCGGCGATACCGTGTAATAACAATAAAGTTAGACGACGCCCGCGTGCTCCGTTCGCGCCGTCGCCGTCCCTGGCGATGGCGAACTCGACACGGATCGACAAACTGCTATCTGTCGGCCGAAATATGGCTTACAAATTGGCGACATCGCGCATGATGTCATCTAAAGATTTTTTTAGCGAGCGACGCGCGTCGAGACATTCAGCGACGCGAGACGCTTCTGCGCGCGCGGCGGCTTCCCACGGAGCGCAAATCGCAGCGATGCTTTGAGTCACTTGACCCACTTCCTTTGTGCACTCGGTCTCCATCGACCCCTCCAGCTCGTTCAGGAACGTTTCAGCGGTGCGGCGAATTTTCGCCTTGGTCTCGCCTCGCTTGAGCGGAAGTGACAAGACGGATATGTATGCGCCAGCGAGCGCGAGCGCGTACACCAACACGTCTTCCGAGAAAGAGTTCATGTACCCGGTGGCGAAGAACGCGACAACGAAAGCCGCTCCAGCAGAGCCAATCGTTGAATTCACCGCACCTCGAATCGATTCGTCGAGCATTCTCGCCGCAGAATCGTGATCGAAACTCGTCACCACGTCCATGCTTGCCTTGCTAGATGCGGCAATATTTTCGCCGGCGTCGTCAGCGTCCCATTGCGCGGAGAGACGGGCGAGGGAAGTGTCGAACCCGCGCGCCTCGACGGCATCAGCGTACGCTTTGAGTTGCGTCTCATTGTTTCGTTTCAACCACGCCGAAAACTCTCGAACTGAGGCGCTGAGCTTTTCCTCGGAATCACCCAACACGGTGGACTTGTATCGCGACTCGACCGAGCTCGGGCCCGAACCTAAGATGTACGTGCTGAACAGAGATGCGGCGTTGGACAATCGAAGAGACTCGTCTACGATCTTCTCTGCGCGCTTTGCCGCCGCTTGCACGACCTCACGCGCGGCCGCTCGCTGCGCCGCCGCGTCGGTAATCATTTCTTGTCGGTAGCTCTCCATTTGTGACGTGACCCCCGTCGCCATCGCGACTTCAGACTTTGCTTCCTCGTCTTCTCCTTCTAGAATTTGTTCAGCGGCATTGAGCAAGAGCTCGCTCACGTTGAGTGGCGTCGAGAGTTTAAGCCGCAGTGCTTCCCCAGCACGCTCGCCCGATCCCCCCAAGAATGACATAACGTAATCTTCAAACTTTCCGAAGCCGCTTTGGACGAACGCGCGCGAGTTGGCGTAGTTTGACGAATCCGCCTTCTTCGCCTTGAGAGCGTTTCTCGAGCTCACGGGAAGCACCGCGGGATCGCTCACACTGAGCAACCGCGTCGCGTTGTCTTTGACAAACGCCACCACTTCGTCCACGTCTCCAGGATCGGAGAGTAAATCCGTCTTGTTCACCACGAAGACGACCTTTTTCCCCCACTTGCGAATGTACGTCAAAAACTTGACCTCGCTCTCTGTCATGGGTCGATCGGCGGACAAGACGAAGAGCACTAAATCGGCGCGCGGCACAAATTCTTCCGTCAAGCGCTGCTGGCGTTGCAGAATCACATTCGTGCCGGGCGTGTCCACGATTCTCATCTGCTGTAAGAGCTCGGCGGGAATGCCGACGTTGAAGAAGCCGTCTTCGGTTTGCTCTCGCGACTTTTTCGAAGAGTATCGCAACACCGCGATTTCGTTTGTCGTCGGAAGAATGCCTTCCGCGACGAATTTGTCGCCGAGCATAGCGTTGATGACAGAAGACTTACCCGCGTTGAATTCGCCGCAAATGACGACGAGAAATAAGTCTTCCAAACCTTTGCGCGCTTCGGCGAGCAACTTGATCTCGTCCAAATCCGTGCAGTTTTCGCGCAAAAATTTCAAGATTTCCTCCACCAATTGTCGTTCGCGTTCGATCATTTCTTCGCCGTCCGCACTAACGAGACTGAACTTTTTCGGCGTGACTTGCGGCGCTGACCCGTTCGCGCCCTTCGAATCGCCCAACGCCTCGTAACTTTGTTCCAACGCGTTCGCCACCGCGCGCACGGCGGACTGTAGTAAAGCCTCATCACCGCTCGCTGGATCTTTAGTGAGATTGCGTATCGTGACCCCATTCGCACCTTTTGCCGCGAGATCTTGCAGTGTGGACGAATTCTCGCTCGCCAGGGCGCCGAGACCGTCCGCGGCGTCCACGAAAATCGGCACGCTCACCGACTGGCGAATCGCCTCCAACATCGCGACGTCGCGCACGAGGAGCAAGTCGGCGCCTTCTTTGCTCGCCTTCTCCGCTTCTTCGGCGCTTTCGCTCTCGTGCGCCACGACAGCTGTTTCAGGGAGCGCTTTTCTGGCCACGACCGTCGGCACGCCGTCATCCGTGAGCACGACGCCGTCCAACTCGGCGCTCGCGGCGATATCCGTTCTGTCCACAATCAACACGCACGCTCGTCCACGCACGAGCGTCTTGAGCGTCGTCGCGGCTTCGTACAATTTCTTCCCGGAATTTCCTCCGCCCGTACCGTCGACGCCGTACTCTCGCAGCGCCACGCACGTCGCTCCCGCGTGTAAAACCGCGTCGACGACCTCCGCGCCTCGCGTCGACGTCGCCTCGTCCACGTCCACGTACGCCAAGAATCCCGGAATCCGCACCTCGGCCCGTTTCGTCTGCGCGAACAGATCGCGCTGTTGCTTATCACCCGTCGCCGTCGCGTTCCCGCTCAGGCGGTCCAAGAACGCCCTCGGCGCCGTCGACGATCGCGCGCGCGTCGATGGATGATAAAGATGCGCGCGTCGTGGACGACGTCGCGTCTGCGTCGCGTGCGCGCGCGCGCGCGCGTCGATCGAAGGCACCGCGCGCGTCATCACGGATCGCATCGTTCTTCGTCCTCGTCCACTCGACGACCGCGCCGCCGTCGTCGTCGTCGTCGTCGTCGTCGTCGTCGTCGTCGGGGACGACCGAAGCGCCATCGCCGTCGCCCCGGCCATCGCGCGCGCGGCCGCGGTCTGGCGACGGCGCGACGCGGGCGAGGCCGTGTCGACGTGATAAATACTCAGATGGCACTCTAAGATACCACGATACGGCGTGAAATCGTAGCTCTAGACCCTAATCACGCCCCCCCCGCCCCGCGCGCGACGCCCGAATTCGTCCAAGTTCGCCCCCCGCAGGCGACGCCCGACGCGCCCGTCTCGGAGGCTGACGTGGATGCGGACTCGCGACACTCGACGACGACGACGACGACGACGACGATCGATCGATCGCGCCTCTCCGACGACGACGCGAGTGAAGCGCGAACGCGCGTGACGGCAGCGCAGAATGCGCCGTCTGGCGCGAGTCAAGACGATCGAACGCGCGCTCGCGCGCTCGCGCGATTTGGCGTTTCGGGTGCCGCCGTGGACGGTTGGCCTTCTCGGAACGGCGTCGGCGTTCGCGCGCGACGCGACGACGGCGACGACGACGACGACGACGAATGAATCGGCGTTGGTGAAGGATGAATCGACGACGCGTGGGTCGCCGTGCCTGTGCCGCGACATCTTGGCGGCGGCGGCAAAGCGATGCAAATCGACGCAACACTTTGAGGCTAATCACTTCTGCACGTACGGGGCGCCCGTCATCGGCGACGTACTGAACGCGACGTCGGATAAACACAAGGCGTTTGGGAAATCGCACTGGATCGATGGCGACGCGCGCGTGTCCGAAGCCGTGCGTCAGATGCATCTCACCGACCTGTCCGCGCTCGTCGTCATGGATACTCGCGCGCTCGACGCGGACCGTTCGGGCACGATTACTCAAGAGGAATTGGAACTTTCCGCGAGCAACAACGCCATCATCGGCATCTTGACCGAGCGCGATTACCTCAACGCGGTCGCGCGAGGTTTCATCTCCGCGTCGACGAAAGTGAGCGAGGTGATGACATCTTTTCGCGACGCTTCAAAGAAAATCGCAAAGCTCGTGTCGGTGTCGCCCGAAGATTCTGTTCTGGCGGCGATGGAGAGCATGACGAACAATCGCTTGCGTCACATCCCCGTCATCGCGTCTAAAGGCGTGAATCCAAAAGATCAATCGCCGATCGAACCGCGCGTTCTGGGCGTGGTCAGCATCGGCGAAGTTTTGAAAGCTTTGCTGGCCGAGTCTCGGTCGGAGATTTCCCACCTCGAGTCGTACATTTTGGGCCTCGAGTGAGCGCGCACGACGACGAAGACGAAGACGCATGTCCAAAACACGTAAAGGTATGTAAGCACCATCGACGCCAAAGAGAGCACGCTGTAAGTTTTGTAAGATACGGATAAAAATTCATCACAACGCGAGCGACGTCGAGACGTCGCGTGTTTAATCTTTAATCAACATGATGACGGTGTGGCACGCGATGCTACGGTTCTCCCCCAAAGAATCCACCTTTTCGTGCGTCTTCGCCTTGACGTTCACCACCGCCTCGTGCACGCCCAAAACCTTCGCCACATTGGCTCGAATATTATCCTTGTGCGGCGAAATCTTCGGTCGCTGCGCGATGAGCGTGCAGTCCAAGTTGCCTATGGAGTACCCTTCCAGTTTCATCAACCGCACCGCTTCCTTGACGAACACGTCGCTCGTTTGCCCTTTCCATTTCGGGTCCGTGTCGGGGAACAGCTGTCCGATATCCGGCAATCCGAGCGCACCCGTGATGGCGTCCACGACGCAGTGCATCAACACGTCGCCGTCGCTGTGCGCCACGCACCCGCGGTCGTGCGGAATCTCTATCCCACCGATGATCAGTTTCAGCTCCGGGAACTCCGCCGTGGATTCGAGACGATGTAAATCGAACCCGTGCCCGACGCGGAACGGCAGCACCGGCGCCGCGCCGTCCACCGTCGCCTCGGCGCGCGCGCGCATCGCGCGTCGCGTCCCGATCGGTCTCGACGCCGACGTCGTCGTCGTCGTCCCCGCGCGCGCCGACCGCGCCGCGCGCGTCGTCGTCGTCGTCGTCGTCATCGCCATCGTCGCCATCGTCGTCGTAGGTTCGGCGCCGTCGCGGTGTGCCGGCGCGTCGGGGTCGGGTCGGCGCGGCGTCGTTTATCCGAACGCGTCGAGCGTCTTCGGTTTTTTTTCAACGCCAGAGTCGTATTCGCCGCGATCGACGCGCCACCTTTTTCACGCGCGCGCGCATCATCTCGACCCTCGGGGCGAGGGTGACGCGGATGGCGCGCCATCCTCACGACGACGCGCTTCGTTCGCGACGACGACGACGACGAGCGACGAGCGACGAGCGATCGAGAGAATAGATGGCGATGCAGTGCCTGAGGTGCGCGACGACGACGACGACGACGACGACGGGCGGCGGACGAATCGAATCGAATCGAATCGAATCGATCGCCGCGCGTCGAGTCGATCGAGCGATCGAAACGACGATGAGACGACCCTCGCGAGACGACGCGACGGCGACGATCGCGCGCGTGGACGCGCGACGGGCCGCGAACGATGGATGAAGACGCGGACGCGAGGACTGACCCGGAAACCGCCGCGTTCGCGCGCGCAGCTCCAAGACGACGACGACGACGACGGCGTTCGCGGCGCGCCGCCGACAAACGACGACGAAACGACAACTCCGCGTGCGCGCGGGTGAGGGCGAGACGGACGGTAACGTCAAGTTTGCCAATAATAAACCCGAGTTTGAAGCCGTGAGCGCCGCGGCTGGGAGCGGGTTGGTGGCGGTGCAAATCTCCACGAAGACGTGCGGGCCGTGCAAGATGATTTACCCAACCTTCGTCGGGCTTTCGCAAGAGTTACCAAAGGTGACGTTCGTGAAGATCATGGGCGACACTGATTTGGAGTCGCGGGCTTTGATGAAGGAGTGGGGCGTGCGCGTGGTGCCGCTGTTCCTGCTCTTCCGCAACGGCGAGCGCGTGGGCGAGTGGAGCGGCGCGAAGGCGGACATTTTGAAAGAAAATGTCCTCGCCGCGTGCAACGCGGACGAAAAGTAATCAATCGTATGTAGTATGACCCCTTTATTACGAGTAGTACGTTGTAATGATCGATTACCCGGTAATTACTATTAAATGACCTCAACAAAGAATCTACGCGCGCGTCGGCAACCCGTTCGAAGTCATGTGCGCCTTGACTTCGCTCACCAAGACCTCTTCGCGATGAAATATACCGGCTGCGAGCGCGGCCGAACACTTGGTGGCGTTGAAAACGTTGGTGAAGTGTTCGGGGCATCCCGCACCGGACGAGGCGATGACGGGAATGCCCACCGCGTCCGACACCAGGTTTACGAGCTCGTGATCGAAGCCGTTTCCTTGGCCGTCCTCGTCGATGCAGTTCAAAAGAATCTCTCCCGCACCGAGAGCCTCCATGGCGATGGCGAGCTCATACGCACCGATATCGCGACCTTCGCGTCCACCCTTCACGGTGCACTGGAACCACACATACTTTTCTCCGTTCGGGCCCGGGCGAGACGTTTCCACGCACTTGTTCTTCGTCATCGATGGATCGGCGACGTATTGCCGGCGCGGGTCAATCGAAATCACCACCGCTTGCACACCGTAACGCTCGGAGATTTGTTCTACGCTCGTCTTGCCCGTGTTCACCTTGCCAGATGCGTACCAATCTTCGGCAACGTACACGGCATCGCTTCCGATCGACACCTTGTCGGCGCCGCTCGCAAAGTACGCGCTCGCCACCTCGAGCGCGGTGTACGACTTGCCGTTGCTATCGGTGAAGTCACGAATGCCCCCACCAACCGTGAGCGGCACGAATACGGTTTCACTCGAGCGACGAAGGACCTCTAGCATGGGTGCATCCGTGAGTGGCAAGTCTCTGTAGCCCGTGATGTTAAGGAACGCGACTTCGTCCGCGCCTTGCTTGAAATATTTGCCCGCTAATTCAACCGGCTTGCCTAAGTTTCTCACGTCACCACCTTCATCCTTCTCGCGTACGTCGTACGAGTCACCCTTCGTCACTACCAAGTCTCCGCTATCGTTCGAGCGTACGTCTAGGCACGCGATAACGCGCCTCGCTAAACCGTTTGTCACGCTCGGCGCCGTGCCGAATTGCCCCGTCGGCTTGGCGTCCTCCAGAAAGCGCTGAAACACCCCCAAACCAGTGGCGCCAGACTTTTCCGGGTGAAACTGACACGCCATGACGTTTCCCTTCTGCACGCTCGCGATGAATTCTCCGCCGTAATCGCACGTCGCGAGCACCCAATCCTTGTTTGCCTCCGTCGGCGTCGCCCTGTACGAGTGCACAAAGTACACGCGCTCGCTCTCCATGCCGTCCATCAACCCGCTCGACTTTTTCGTGTTCGTGAGGTTCCACCCGATGTGAGGCACAATCAGCCCCTCACCGCGAAATTTATCGACGCTCCCCGGAATCAGTCCCAAGCCCTCGACCCCCCCGCTCTCTTCGCTTCCGTCGAATAAAAGTTGCAAACCGAGGCACACGCCCAAGAATGGCTTATCCGCTCTCACGTACTCGCGCAACGGCTCGATCAACCCGCGCTCGCGCAAGATATCCATCGCACTTCCATACGCCCCCACGCCCGGGAAGATCAACTTCTTCGCTTCGCTCAAATCTTTCGGCGTCTTGACGTCTCGCACCTCAAACCCGAGCGCCGTCACCGCGTTTCTCACCGATCGCACGTTCCCGGCGCCGTAATCGAGCAAGTACACCGGTTCTTTCGCCGCATTCGTCGCGTGCGTCGCGTTCGCGCGTCCTCGTCTCCGTCGCACCGGCGATCGCGTCACCGCACGACGCGTCACCGCGCATCCATCGCCGCGCGCGCGCGCCGCAAGTCGAAGACCTCGCGCGCGCGCGGTGCGCGCGGGCGACGCCACCGGCGCGGCGCGCATGACGACGGAGCTCTTCGGACGTGAAAGAGCGCGAGGTCTTCGCGCCGCCGTCGCGTCCTCGCGCGCGCCGTTCGAGCGCGCGTCGGTGCGGGCGACGGGAAACGACGGGAAATGACGCCACCGCGCGAGGGCTACGGAGTCGTGTTTTCATGACACGCGCGAGACTACGGGCGTCGGCGATTCAGGCGCCGCCTCGCTTTGATTGCGCGGCGAGGCGAGCGTCGCGCTCGAGCTCGTACTCGCGGTAGTCTGCCTGCTGTAAGAAGTCCTGGTGCTCGCGGTACGTGCGACCGCCGCGCTGATGGTGCTGTAAATCTTCCTGAAGCTCGACGTCCACGTCCTTGACGCCGCGCCAGTCGGCTTTGGTCTTGTCCAACACGTTTAACTTTTTAGGCTCCATGAGTTCGGCTAAGACGGCGTCGAGGCCGCCCTTCGCGAGCATTTCGACGCGCTTCGAGTGCGCCTTGGCCTCTTTGCTCCCCTCCACGATCTCGGTCTCGACCTCCACCATCTTACCCGCGAAATTTCTCGTCTCGGTGAATCTGGCGTTTTGCTCGGCGCGCAAACGCGTGGCTTCGCTCGCGAGCTTCAGCGCCTCTTTCGCCACCTCGCGCAGGCGCACCGATCGCTCGTCCGTTTTAACCTTCCCCACGCCCCCGCTCGCTTTCTTCCCCGTCGTCGACTTTGCCCGTTTCCCTCCTCGTTTCGTCGCTCGCGTCTCCTCCGCCTCGTCGTCGCTCGCGCTCGTCGTCGCCCTCCGCGTCCACGGGTCCATCCTCGCTTCGCGTCTTCGCGCGATCTCTGCTTCGCACGGCATCACCGCGAGCGCCTTGAGCACCGTCACCGCGTCCCTCGCGCGCGCCGTCGTCCCCGTCCCCGTCCCCGTCCCGCGCGCGCCGTCGTCCCCGTCGCGCGCGCCCATCGCTCGCCAAAGTTTCATCACTCGCGCGTTCTCGCTCGCCGGACGCAGCGGGCGCGCGTCGTACGTCGCGCACGGCTCCTCCCCGGGCCGCGCGACGACCTCGTTCGCGAGCTTGCGCGCGTACATGGCGCGCGTCGGCGAGTGCGAGCGCGCGCGACCGCACTCGTCCACGCATGGCGACGCGCGCGAAGCGAAGGAAACCGACGAGCGACGCGCGCGCGCTGCGCGCGGGACGCGCGATGGACGAACGCTCGCCACGTCGCGCGCGGCGCGCCGACGACGCCGGCGACGATGGCGACGGCGACGGCGCCGACGACGCGCGGGACGACGCGCGCGCGCGCGCGCGGGACGACGCGGCGACGCGCGCGGCGACGACGCGAGATGGCGCGCGCGTCGGGAACGCCCTCGACGCCGTGATCGAACGAAACGATTTGTTCGCGCACCCACCGTCGATCACGCGCGATTATCGCGTGGACGAGGCGTTGAAGTTGAGGTACTGCGCGCCGTACGACTTTGACTTTGTGTGCGGCGTCAAGGCGCGGTGGGCGGGACGGAGGCTGTGCGATTTATTCGCGAGTGAGTTTCCGATGCGACCGAAAGAGTATTACGTGAAAGCACACGCGATGGGACGGTTGTGCGTGGAGGCGAACGGGTGCGCGCGGACGAACGGGGAGGAGACGACGACGAAGACGACGAACGAGGCGCGAGAACACGAAGACGGGCCGACGCTCGCCGGAGGAAACCGCGTGCGACACTTCATACACAGGCATGAACCTCCCGTGATGGCGGATGAAGTGCGCGTGTTGACCGTCAATGATGACGTCGTATCGGTGTGGAAACCGGCGACGGTGCCCGTACACCCCACGGGGCAATACAGGCGAAACACGGTGCTCGCTTTGCTGGCGGCGTCGCGTAGGGATTTGGGACGGTTATTTCCCATTCACAGGCTCGATAAGAACGTGTCGGGGTTACTGTTGCTTGCACGTTCGTCAGAAGCCGCGAATGAGATGCGAGTGAAGATGGAGGCGCGAGAGATGCGGAAGGAGTACGTCGCGCGCGTGCGAGGAGCGTTCAACGACGGTGACGCGACGCCCGTGTCAAACGTAGAGAGTTTAGGATTCGATAGCAAAGGCCGTGTGGCGATTTGGCGCGGAAAAAAAGGTGTCACCGATCTCGACGAGCGGACTTTGAAGTCATTCAAGGATGCGTCTACGAAATTTACGTGTATTAAGACGCTCGTTGACGGGACTTCGCTCGTGCGATGCGAACCCTTCACCGGACGCTCGCATCAAATACGAGCGCACTTAGCCATGCTCGGGTATCCAATCGCAAATGATGTCGCGTATGGGGGTGCATTGGTCGAAGTTGAGCGCGCTCGAGCGATTCAGCACGCGTGCGACGTCACCGTGCTGAACGAAGCGGGCGAATTAGTCAAAGACGAGTCGCTCGCCATCGATTACTCCGCTCCCCGCAAGAGCCGGGAGCAGAGCTCCGATTTGTGTCCACACTGCCCGAGAATCGTGCACGCTGGAGACCAGGCAATCGACCTAGAGGCGATATGGTTACACTGCTTGCGATATAGCGGCGAAGGGTGGGAGTTTGAGTGTCCGATGCCAGACTGGGCTTTGTAGTATTATTGTGCTTTTAGCTAACATTTGCGCGCCGACCACGGCTCGATGCCGAGCTGCTTCAACACCGAGTTCGGCAACGCAAACACAGGATCAATAGGTTCCACTACAGCGGGATGTCCCATCAAGCTCAAACCGGCGATGCCGAAAAAAGTGTGATAGACGTCTGGCTCGTCGTCTGGCCTGTCGGAAATCCCCCCCGAAGTTTCGTCTTGGCATCGCAAAATGAAACGTGCCAACGCCCCACGATCAATCCAGTGAGTCTTACCCAGTATGCTCAACGCACTTAGCACCCACCACGAGTAACAAACGTCCGGGAGCTTCTCTGGGCGCCCGTTCAGCCCACCAACCTTCACTTGTCGCTCCGCGAGCCACCAGCCCAGCAAATCGCCGTCGACGTAGTCTAATCTATTCCCAATCGCCAGCGCCCCTACGCACGTGAACACCTGACCGGCGTGTGACTCGCCTCCCGGCGTAGCACCGAAACCACCGTCGAAATTCTTACACTTGTTGATGTACGCGCACGCGGCTTCGACGTCCACCTCGTGCAGACGGTCGAGCAAACGCAAAGTGCTCAACGCGCAATACGTAAATCTCGTGTCCACCTCCCCCCACTCGTCCCCTTGAAACGAGCCATCCGCCAACTGCAGTCCCTTGACGTAATTCACCACCGAATCGCGATCGATTCGATCCATCGCGTCGAACAACGCGTAAATTTGAACCGCGCTGAGTGTGTACAACACGTGCCCGTCGTGCCCAGCACCTCCGCTATACGCCCCCGATTCGCATCGACAGCTCGCGACGTAACTTAAAATCTCTTCCCGTTTGTCCGCATCCATCGTTTTGCGCAGATTTCCCATCGTCGCCAACGCACAGACGCCCCAATAGATGCCCGACAATCGCAAGTGTTCGGTGAAGGCGTGTTCGAGCGTGTCCTCGCTCGCGCTCGCGTTGACGATGAACGATGCGTGCGCGTCCACGGCGAGCGATTCGAAGGCGATCGTCGTAACCTCATCGGCGAGGGATGACATCGTTCCGTAGGCGGAATTTCGTGTGCGTCGCCGAGATGTGTGGATGCAAAGTTAGAGGACGCAAAGAGTGTGCGTTGGAGGTTGCAAAGAAACAAGTTACAAACGCCCTTCTCACGTCGGACTCCACGAACAATACGTGCCTTCGCAGACGTACTCTAACGCGCTATCGACGTAGTTCAAATGATATGGCAAGGATGCCACGGACCCGTCTTGTTGAAGCGGCGGCGCCTCACCCGTGAGGCTTCGTCGCTCAATTTCGTCAAAGTTGACGCGAGGGAAATTTTGGATGACTATGTAATCGCTGCTTTCATGCGTCGACACGACTCTGTGTACTTGAATGCCGAACGCTATGGCAGTTTCTTCAGGACTCCACAAATTAATACCGGATAAGTTGTCCATCTTCTCGGAACACTCCGACCGGAACGTTTGCGACGGGATGAATCGAGACCCGAACGATAAAACGCCGTGACACTCCCCCGCCGGGACGCGGTGCAGCGCTTTCTCAGAATCGTCGGACATCACAGGGGGTGGATCCCAACAAATCCACTGATGCACAGTATAATATTCATCGGCCTGCACCGGCTCTTCGTACGCGAGGTGAACCGCCATAAGGATCAGCAGGCGCTCGCCGCTCGGGCTCCACTGAATCACCTCGATGGTGTAACGCAAGACCTCATTCACCACAGACAACACGGGAACTTGGCGCGAACCGTTCCAGGAAGCATAGTTTCGCACGCTAACTTCATCGTATGATTTGTTCCATCTGTTCGCACCGTTCAAGATGCTCGTGAAATCGATCACCTGCATCATCGGACCCAGAGTGGGAGGACCCATCCAGTCGCCCTCGGCGTCGAGATTAAAGTCTACACAGCGCACGAAGAGGCCGTCTACGGTCGACCAAACGACTTGGCGACCTCCCGCCCTTCCAGCATAAAGAAACCGAGCGACTATGTTGGGCTCCGCGTACGCTGGTGCTGGCGAGATTTCAGTTATCACGCACTCACTAATATTTTGAAACAGTTCGTCGTCGTCCCCGCCGATGAAGGGCTTTATCTTTCGTTCCTTGATCGCTTTTTCCGACGGCACCGGAACCATGACGAGGAAGGCGTAGTACGCAGTATCATCATCATCACCATAACGCTCCGGGATAGACGACGGTAAAAGCCAAAACCCACGCCCATTAACGTCGCCTCGCTTGGAAGGAACCCATTCGATGCGCTTTGCCGTTTCGTCAGTGTACAGTCGCGCGAGCGGTTGTTTGGCGTGTTCCTTCACCAAGATATCCGTCAACTTACGAAAGTTGGGGATGTTTGACCACCACGTGCCCGCCTTGAGACAACTCCAATCACTGCGATCAATACTATTTGCAGAGTCTTTTATACGTTTAAGTGCGCCATGCTCCGAATCTTCATCGCGTTTTGCCGAAGTCGAGGGCTTTTCGTTGCCCCGCGCGCCCAAAGTAGCAGACTTTACGCCGGCGAGAATGTTACGGCTGAGCTGTTGCCACCAAGTCATCTTGGGCGTTGACACCACTTCTTGACAATCGCGTGTCGCTCGCTCGTGAATGTCGTCCTGAAAGGCGGATTCGAGCGGCTCAGACGCTGTGTCGCACGCTGGGTGCGCCGCGTTTGAGTTTGCCGATGTGAGAGAATGATTGAGAGATCTCGGAACACCGACCGCATCCGGGGGCATTTCGTATTCGCGCTCAAAACCATCTGATGCGTACAGACTGTCGTCGTCTGACGAAACCTCGTCAAACGCTCGAGTTCCCGGCCAACGATCAGACAGCGGGATCGCGCCCCCGCGTATTCCTTGTTTCCTCAGCAACATGATTTCTCGTTGATCGCCGAACATCAGCAAGGAATTGTTATCGATGGGAGAGATGGCGAATCGGATGCTATCCGTACCGCTCGCAACCCTCGTGACGTGCTCTGACGGTGGCGGCACGGGCGAAGTGCCACTCTTGCCGTTACTGGGACCGTACAAGGACGTAATGCTGATTGCACAATCGAGCGTATATAGCGACGACTCCATGCGGTCTTTGTGCAAGATATTCAACATCGTCCCACAAGGCGCAAATGCCATGTGTGCGCACTGTAACCCATGCGGTAACGCTATGATATTATTCATGGGCGGAGCTTCGTATGGATATCGCCCATGTCGCGGCGTCGACACCTCTGCATTTGTGTTTGTAAGCGCGTCGCCCCGGGCAAACTTCAGTTGCCTTGTGAGTACTGCCTTCGGCGCAGACAGTATAATCTTGCTATGACACGTTTTGGACTCCGCGCCGTTCACGAGGAAAGCACACGCCAGTAATTCCGACCTCGGCGACCACAGGAGCGTATGCGGAACAAACGAGTTCATCCCGCTGTCGTGAACGTTGTAAATGAGTCCCCCCTTCGGTCGTGGATCGCACGTGAACAATTGTTCTTGATTTATCACGGCCAGTCTACCGAGGTGACCAATCTTCGACCGCAATTCGCTCGAGCTTGGTCCGGAAGTGTCCGCGCTCAACGCGCGCGTGGCGTCGCCCCGCGCCGCCATCTCGGCGTACGCCTTCGTGTTCATCATCGCGCACCCTTTCAGCGTGTGAAGACGCCACATGAACAACTCCTTGTAGCTGAACGCACGAAACTTCCCACTGCCGTTTTGCATCAAATCCTCTCGCATCAGCGCGCGCGGTTCGAGTTTAATCAACAACTCGAGCCACAGTTCGTCGTTTTCCCTCCCCGTCGCTTCAAAATCCTTACACGCGCACGTCGCCATCGCCAGCGAGTAACCATCAAGTTCTTTCATTATCTTCACCACCAGCTCCGTCGGCAGCGTCGCAAATCCTCCGAACGTCGTCCGCGCGTCCCGCCTTCCCGCGTCGTCGCGTTTGCGTCGCGCGCGCTTCTTCCCTCTCGACTGCGTCTCCGCGTCGTCGCCCTCGCGCTCCGCACCGCGCGTTCGCGCGTCGCGCGCGAGCGTCATTGTTCTCGCGCGCGCCGCCTCCTCCTCCTCCTCGTCGCCGTCGCCTTCGCCGTCGCGCGCTTCGTCGCGCGCTTCGTCGTCGTTCGCCTTCCCGCGCCGTCGCGTCGTCGTCGTCGCGCGCGCGTCGCGCGTCGCTCGCGGGCGCGACGGCGATGAAATCGTCGACGCCGTCTTCGTCGCGCGCGCGTCGGCGCGTCGGCGCGTCGGCGCGTCGGCGCGTCGGCGCGCGTCGCGTTCTTCGGATGAAAGGGCCGGAGACGGCGCTGACGCGGTGCCGCGGTCGGTCGGACAGCGAACGCCGGCGCGCGACGACCGCCCGCTTTACGTTTCGCTTCGTTTGGTTGCGTCGAATCACACGCCTCGCTTGGCGAGTCTAGGGGTCAGGTCTAAGGTGCGACCGCGGTCGGGCGCGGCGGCGATCTCGCGACGGACGGCGTCGACGAGCGCGCGCGCGGGTTTGGTCGAACGCAAATGCGGCTTGCCGGCGGCGGCGGCGGCGGCGAGGACGCGGATGTACTCGTTGACGATGGCGTCGATGCGATCGGGAGAATGACTGGGTAAGATGGAGTGACGGAAGATGTGCGTCAGAGCGGTGGTCAAGGCGTCGGATTGCCGGGCGTGGACGACGGCGAGGATGGCGAAGGATTCGTTGAGCGCGCCGACGGAGACGGCGTCGGAGAGGTCTAAATCACCGCGTATAGGCGGTAAGATACAGCACTCCACGCACACGCGTTCGACAACGAATCGCGTAAAGCCTGGTACGCGTTCATCTCTCGGTCCTTTGGCAGGCGCTGAGGACGTCGGCGCACCTTCGAGCGAAGGTGGTTCGTCGGGCGATGTGTCCAACGTCCATTCTTCAACGAAGCTCTTGAGCGCGGTCAGGGCGACTTTGCGCGCGCTCACCATGCCGTGCGACTGCGCAGCTTGGACAAGATGCGACAACAGCTGCTCTCTGAGCGGCGCGGTACGCTCGGTGTTGGGATATCCCGTGAATGTGGGCGCAATGAGCGCGTTGGCGCCGAGGGCCGCCGTCGTAGTAAGCCACATACGTTCGAGCTCGTCGGCTTCGCGCACAACTTCCGTGTTCGTGGCAATACTCCCCCCCACGGACTCAACCGATGCCTGTGCGTACGCGCTGGAGATCGTGTTGAAGATTTGAGCGGCAAGACCTGGTAATACTTCAACAACAAATGGCGCGAGCTCGGCGGCGTACGTCGACGCGAGTTGATTGAAAAGCACCAACGTCTCGCGAAGCTCCACGGCGTCGGCATCGCGACGGAGCTTATGGACCGTCGGAGCCAAGTACGGTGTCACAGTCGGTCCGAGCAAATCAATCATTCTGTGCAAGAAACCAGTGGCACGATTGCGCACGCTCGCGTCTCGCGGCCACACGTCGAGACATCGAAGCGACATCTCCAAACACGATCTAAACACTTCTCCAGTGCGAGGTCTACTCGTCAAACACGTTCGCTGCGAAAATCCTTTGGATATATTCCCGAACGCCACGATGGCGCGCGTTGCCAATGCGATGCGAATTGGCGCGTCCTCGCCCGACTGTCCTCCCGCCGCGACTTCCTCGATTTGACGACAAAGCCCAGCGGCGATTTGCGATAAATACCTATACTGTTCCTCTTCTTTCACCTCATCCGCGCCTAGCATCGTGCCGAAGGCTTCGAACAGGTACAACCGATCGTCGTTTCCGCTCTCAGCCATCGCTCGAGACTGAATACCAGCCGCGCTCACAGATACAAACGCAGCGTTCTGCGTCGTCGGTTCCGGCAACGATCTCGCGAATTCCGTGAGATAGGCCGGGAGTACGCACATGATGTTTTCCACCTTATCCGAAAGCTTGCAGCGAAGCGGTCGGGACAGACGCGAAATCAAGTAACATGCACGCGATCGCACGGCGAGATCGACGTGACCTATACCTCGCTCGTCTAAGAACGCAGTCAAGGCGGCGACTAGAGCGGCGTCATCGCGCTCCAAAACGGCGTGATATCTGACGCAAATCTCCAAAAACGTCGGCGCTACGAGGCGATGGTACGCCGCGCGACCAACACTCGTGCCCCATTCGCGTATAAGCGATACCACTAGCGCGCCGAGGGGGGTGTCTGTGACCTCGCCGGTACCGTTCGTCGCCTTGGCTCGATCCGCGATGGACATGGGTTTCACCGCGGCGTCGTCGGCGCCTTCTCCCAGGGTGAACAGCGCCGAAATCGCGACCTCGACGTTTTGCCAGCAAAGCTGGTTTCCTTCGCCACTACCCACGACGGCGCTCATCAAGACTTGACGAACGACTTCGCGCGCCAAGTGTGGTGCGAGCCGCGCTATGTTCTTCAGCTGCACGTTTAGTTCAGCGCGAAGACTGAAGACGTCCGCTTCAAATTCTTGCGTGAGGGCGTTGGAGCCGTCGTTCCAATCCAAGCCGTCTATGTGTTCTGTAGGGAACGCCCCACGCGCTATGAGCGCCTGACACGCCGACGTAAGCGCCGGCTGCGCCGCATTCAACAACGCCGGCTGTGATTTCATGTACCCAATGTACGCCGTGAGGAATGGTAGCGCCACGAGCACGGCGCGCTCGTGCTTAAAACTGATGCTCGACAAAACCAACGGAGTCACCTGATGCAAGGACGAACTGACCTCAGCGGACAGTTCAACACCGAGAGCCGTTATATTCTCGACTTTGTTGGCGTTCAAAAGCTCCGCGGCGACCGCGGCGGCGAGATTGGTCACCTGAGTTACGAATTCTTCGTCGAAATCATCCTGGGTAGCCGCGCAAATCACCTGCAACCGAGCGCACACTTCTACGATCTTCGTGCTGATGATCAGGCGCACTTTTGCACTCGTTTCCATGCCTTTCGTTATGACGGCGTGCAAATACCCTACCGCCGCGGCGCGCAAACTTTCATCCGCCGCGCCGCTCAAATCGTCGAGCATCAAACACTCCTTGGCGCCCTTCACGTACTCTTCGCTCGCGACAAGACCGACGTCCACCCACTCGACGTATCGCCGCGCGACAGACCATACCCGCGTCGCCACGCGTGGATCGACGCGCGCATAATGTTCCAAACACTGCCTCCACGCATCGAAAACTAAGCGCAAGCTCCCATCCGCTCGCATCGCTTCCTTGACGCGCATCGAACGCGCGAAGTCCTCCTTCCCTGCTCTTCCCGCGTCCACGGTCGCGATCAGCTCCTCATCGATCGCCTCGAGCACACGCGTGAACATATCCACGCCTTGCGTCCCTCGGCTCAATAGATTCGCCAAATCCGCGAAGAACGAGGGCCATCGTTCTGGGTACTCCAGCGCCACGGCGTACGCGCACGCCTGCGCGAGCTTATTTTTCACGAACGCCGGCGTCGACGTCGACGAGGCCGCCGTCGCCGCCGAACTCCGTCGATCATCTCCACCGTCTCCTCCCGTCGCGATCTCGCCCGTCGCTTCGCTCACGCACGCCCCGAGCGCTCGTCGCAGCGTCTCGGCGTCTTCGTCCGACATCGTCGTCCCGCCTCCTCTCGCCTCCTTCGCCAGCGCCTCCGTCAGCGTCTGCAGGCACCAAAACTTCGTCTCGCTCGACGTCGTGCGCGAGTACGCGCGCAGGCACACCGCCCACGCCCGCGCGTCGCGTTTCAGCGCGTCCAGCGCGCGCGACGCGTCCGCCGCCTTCGCCGTCGCGCGCGCGTCGTTCGTCCGCGCGAACGCGTCGCGCACGACCGCATCGAGCGCATCGACATCGTCCAGCGTCGTCATCCGCTCGATCGCGCGCGTCGCGCGCGGCGCGCGCCGTCGTCCCGTCGCGCGTCGTAACCGACGCGCGTCGCGGCGCGGGCACTGCTTTACACACGGACCGTCGATCGACCCTCAGACGCACGTCACACACGGATACCACCCAAAACGACACCGCACTGTTCGCCCATACGAGTCGATCGCGCGGGTTCGGACGCGCGGATAACGCGACGCCGCGGCGACGGCGCTTCGCGACGCGAGGCGCGCGCGCGGTGCGTGCGCGCGCGACGCGACGCGCGCGACGACGCGATCGACTCGACGCGCGCACGACTCGATATTACGCGATCGACGCGAAAATCGCGACGATCGCGCGCGAACGCGCGACGGATTCGACGCAAGATGAACGCCGCGCGTGCGGATGCGTCGTACCCCCGACGACGACGAACGGGGCGACGGCGCGACGGCGCGACGGCGCGACGGCGCGACGGCCGATGGCGGCGACGACGCGACGATCGATGCGAGACTGACCGATGACGACGGCGACGCGACGAACCGCAGGAAAACCACCGACGCGAACCTCGGGAAGCGGCGTAGATCTCGCGCGAAATGTCCGTCGACGCGGCGAGCGCGAGCGCGGGCGCGGGCGTCTTCGGCGCCGTCGGTCGGGTGAAGGAGTCGGCGCAACACGTCTGGGCGCAACAGAAACCGATGAGTGAAATATTGGATGCGTCGGCGTACGCGCGTCCGGTGAGTTTCGGCGACGCGACGTCGAGGATGCAGAAAAACTTAAACTACTTCAGAATCAACTACTTGGTCTTCGCGAGCGCCGTGCTGTCGCTCTTTGTGTTGTTTCATCCGAGCTCGTTGGCGATTTTTGGCTCCGTCGCCGCGGCGTGGGTGTACGTGTTTTCCGTTCGCAGCGAACCGCTTAAGATTGGAGATAGAGAGTTGAGTCATCGCGAGACGTTGATGGGAATGTCCGCGCTGAGCGCGTTCGTAATCTTCATGCTCACGAGCGCAGGCACGGTTTTGTTTAGCGGCCTCGGCGTGGCGTTGCTCGGCGTCGGCGCGCACGCCGCGGCGCGCGTTCCGGACGATTTGTTCGTCGAGGACGCGAACGACAATAAAGGATTCTTCTCGTTCTTAGAGCCTCCTTCGCGTAACGGTCAGGTTTCGTCGGGCACCGTGTAATTACATAAACTCTCAACGCCCCGCCTCGAGCCCGCGGTCGTCCACGCGAATCGACGCGCGGCGGATCGATCCCTCGTTCGGTCGGTCGGTCGCGTCATTGACCGTCGCGCCGCGCGCGAGTCGCTCGCGAGTCGGAACCGTCGACGATCGACGCGCGCCGACGCGTTCGTCGCCGTCATGCACGCCCTCGCGCCGCGCGCCGACGCGAGGCCGTCGTCGTCGGGACGTCGCCATCGTCGACACCGCGCGCGAAATCAAAATCAGCGGACCGCGACGACGTGCGCGTCGACGACGAGCGCGCGAGTGACGCGCGCGGTGAAAGCGCGATCGCGCGCATCGATCGCGCGAACGTGCGAAACGCGCGCGGTCGGATCGTCGAACGACGAGGCGCTGACGTGGGACGAGATTGAAAACATCGTCAATCGCGACGTGGTGCGAAGCGTCATGACGTCGCGAGTGCTGACGGTGCGACCGGATGAGAGCGTGTTTGAGGCGATGAAATTGTTAGTCGATAATCGAATCAGCGCCGTGCCGGTGGTGAACGCGAGTGGTGAGGTTTTGGGCGTGGTGAGCGAGTACGACCTCATGGCGCGCGTGGGGAAGAAGGAGACGACGAAGAGCGTGGCGGATGACGGGATGTTTCCGCGCGTTGGACGATGCGATGAGTTTAATGGGAACGTGAAAGAAATGTGGAGTCAGTTTCACAACTTGCAAGAGCGCATGTATAAAGCCAGCGGGTCGAAGGTATCGACGGCGATGCACGAGGCGACGACGTGCACGCCGGACATGCCCCTCGTGGAGGCGACGGAATTGATGCTCAACGGTAATCTCGCGCGCATGCCCGTCGTGGACGATCGCGGCGCGTTAGTCGGGATTTTATCTCGCGGCGACATCATGCGCAGGACTTTTCAAGCGTTTCTGTTGGCGCAACAAACTTCGGACAAGGAGTCGTTCGCCAAGGAGGTGATGCGTCTCGATGCGAGCGACCCGAAAATCGTCTCCGAGATCAACGACTCCCCGGGCGTCGTGGAATTCTGCGAGGCGCAGCCGGACGATGATGAGTGTCGCATCTACGAGGATTAAGTCGTACTTTTGTAAATCACCGTTATCCACGCGATTCTTCCGGCTTTGGCTTTGGCTTTTGCTGCCTGGCTTTGGCTGCGGCGCGCCGCGGCGCCGTCGACCGCACAACTCGACGATCGGCGACGCTCGGCGATCGCGATCTCGACGCGAGCGTCCGACGCGAAGCGACATGCCCCGCGCCGAGTCTAAGGCTGGCGGTGGCGCTAAAGCGCGTCGCGCGGCGAAACGCACGAATAAATTCAATCCGAGCGCCGCCGCCGCCGCGCCCGCGCTCGTGAACGTCGGCGACGCGTCGCAGTACGACGATGAGCGCGCGATCGAGCTCGAGCGGGGGAAAAAATCAAACGTTAAGCAAGGGAAGAAGCTTGGCAAGCGAAAGAAGGGAGCGACGAGCGACAAGGAGACTGGTTCGAGCGAGGACGCGGCGCCGAAGAAGAAGCGAAGCGACGCCGCGGCAAACGCGGAGAAGGTGGATTTTAGTAAATTGAGTCGCAAAGAAGCCAAGGCGAAGAGCGATGAGATGAAGGCGCTGAGAAAACCAAACTTTGCGCTGGTGCAGGAGTTGGCGCAGATTTGGGAACGGATGCGAGGCAAAAAGGTGTCCAAGACGGATCGAAGCGCGATGTGCGACGAAATTTACAAAAAGTGCGTGGGGAAGGTTCCCGAGTTGGCAAACAATCACAAAGGTTCGCGCGTGGTGCAGGCGGTGTTGAAATACGGCACTACCGAGCAGTGCGCTAAGATCATGAGCGAAGTGACGCCGCAGATGGCGTTGCTGTCAAAGTCGCTGTACGGGAATTTCCTGGTTCGCAAACTCATAGACGCCGCGGACAAGAAGGAGATACCGGCGCTGGTTGGGAACTTGCGCGGGCAAATCGCGCGATTGGCGCGACATCCTGTGGGGTCACAAATCGTTGAGGCTTTGTATCACGCGGCTTCGGCGAAAGAAAAGAAGGCGATGACTTTTGAGTTTTACGGTCCAGAATTCGTGCACTTCGGCGCAGCGGACGACGTCAAGTCGCTTCGCGAAGCTTTGCTCCTCAAGCCCGTGGCGCAGCGCCAAGGCATGCTTCGTCACATCAACGTGACGATGATTCCAGTGTTGGAAAAGGGCTTGGTCTCTTCATCAGTGATCCATCGGGTATTGGCGGAGTATCTCAGCGTCGGCGGTCCGAGCACAAAAGCCGAGGCGGCGGGATCGATAGCCGCCGCCGGCTTGCTTCGCATGATGCACACGAAGGACGGCGCGCACGCGGTGAATATGATACTTGCACACTCTGGCGCCAAGCAGCGCAAGGGGGTGATCAAGGCGTTGAAAGGTCAAGTTTCGAGGGTATCGCAGGATGATTACGCCCACGTCGTCATCGCCTCGCTCTTCGATTGCGTGGACGACACGCAGTTGTTGGGCAAGGGCGTCGTGAGTGAGCTCAAGGCAGAGAGTTTGGCAGAAGTGGCGTCGCACAAAAACGCTCGGCGTGTGCTGTTGCACATCCTCAATCCTCGATCCACAAGATACTTCCCACCGCACCTGCTCGAGTGCATGCCGGATCCTCAAAAAGTTCGCGAGGACGCCGAAGAAACCGTTGTGGCGATGAAGCGCGGCGGTCAAGCCCAAAAAGATGCGAATAAAGCTGTGGGCAAAGACCTTTCAGATGATGAAGACGATGATGACGATATGGGTACCGTAGATGATGAGTTCGGCGGCGAAGACGAAGAAGAAGCGCCAGAGGGCGACGACGACGACGACGACGACGACGGTTTAGAAGAGGCGCCGGCGGATGGTCCTGATTTTGGCATCGCCAAGAAACCTGCGAGCACGCGCCGCGCCGAACTGTTTCATCAAGGATTGGGAGACTCCCTCGTTGCAGCATGCAGCGTGAACGCGGCGTCGATGTTGCGAAGCAACCTCGCGTCCGACGTGTTGTTCGAAGTCGCTGCGGGCGGGTGTGACGACATCTTTTACAAAACTGTCGGCGACAAAAAGATGACCGACCTATTTGAAGCCATTTCGGAAGCGGTCGCGACATCCATGACATCCGAACAAATCGACGCGGAATCGGGGGAAAAGCTCGAGCCGTTGCACGCAAACTTTTTCTCCACGCGAACGCTTCGTCGCATGGCTTTAGAAGTCAAGCACGCCCAGTTCATTCCCATTTTCTGGAAAAGTGCGCTGAAGGCGAACTTGAAAACCTGGATCGACGGCCACGGCGCTAAAGTCGTCGCTGCCGTCGTTCGCACGAAAACGGATGCAAAAACGCGCAAAGAAATCCACGCAGCCGTGGGAAAACTGGTCGACGGCGGCGACGCCGCGGCGTGGTCGGAGGGATTTTTCCGCGTCAAGGATGGAGACAAGCCACGAAATTCAGCTGGGAAAGACGAGCAACCGACGTCAAAGAAGGCGAAGAAGGCGAAAACGGCGTCAAAGTAGACTTTGCGATTGAAATATGATCTAAGAAGTACATTCATTAAACGCACTACAAACGCACTCCCGCCATGTAATATTTTTGTAACAACAATCCTCAGTTCGGACGCTCCGATGTACCGCGCAGCTCAATCGAACCCGACAAGCATGGGCGTGCATTTTTCGTACAAAGCGCGCGGCAATTTCGCCTTGAGCGCGGCGCGCACCTCCTCCGCCTTGTACCGCGCGCTGAAATGAATCAATAAAATAGCTTCGTTCTGGAACTTATCCGCGCGTGCGACGATATCGTCGATGTGCGTGTGCCCGAATCGCTCCGCGTCTTGCTTGCTCACCGCGTCGTCGATGAACGTGCACTCCATGATGAGAAGTTTCGCCCGGAGCGCGTCCGCGTTCGCGGGGTCGTCGATCCAGTCCCCGGTCGTGTCTCCAGTGAACGCCACCTCTGGGACTTCGACTTTATCCGTCACTTGTTCGCCGTCGTCGCGCAACCGCTTAATTTCCGGTCCGCTCAACCCCGCGTACGCGGGCTTCAACTTTTGCTTCGTGCCGTACACGACGTACCCTTGACTCGGCACCGGATGCCTCGTTCTAAAAGCTGCGATTTCAAACAACTTATTCATCGCGTACCGCTCCCCCGGATCGATCCCGATCGCGCGATGATTCAACTCGCTATCGTCCAACGCTCGCAGCGATTCTATAAACGTCCCGAACGCCTCTCTCCGCGCGCTCGGCAGCAGCACCGTCGGCGGCGTCAGGCTCAACAACCCGCGCGTCGCGATGTACATCCCACACCCTCCGACGTGATCCATGTGCGTGTGACTCAGGCACATCACGTCCGCGTACACGCACCGCTGCGGGCATCGCCCCGAATCGAACGCCACCCCCAGCGCCGGCAGCACCACCGACGTCTCGCGTCCGCCCACGGAGACGCCCTCGATCTTATACCCCGCCAGCTCGTGCGCCGCGTGTCGATCGCGATTCTTCGTCCTCTTCTGCGCGTCATCGTCGCCGTCGCCGTCGCCGTCGCCGTCGCCTTCGCGTCCCGCCGGTCGGTCGCGCGCCGTCGCCATCGCGCGCGTCGTCGTCGTCCGTCGCGTCGCGTCGCGTCGCGCCGTCGCCGTCGCCGTCGCCGTCGCCGTCGACGTCGACGTCGCGCTCGCGCAGGTCGCGCGCGTCGCGACGCGCATGCGACGCGCCGCGCTCCGCCGTCGACCGCGCGCGCGACGGCGACGTCGACCGCGGTCGGTCGCCAAACCCTGAGCGGATGATTGACGACGACGGCAGAGCGCGACGATCGATCGCGCGTCGAGGGCGACGCGAAGCGCGCGCGAGGCAAAACGCGCGAGACGACGCGCGGCAGACGAAGGCGTCGCGCGAATCGATTCGACGAAGAATCGAGTCTTCGCGCGAGTTGATTTTGATTTGAATTGATTTGATTTGATTTGATATCATTTCATTTGATTGTTTCGACGCGACGCGACGCCGGGGATGGAACGAGGCGCGCGAACGCGCGCGAATGATGCGCGATGGACGCGAGGGACGATCGGGGCGAGAGGTGCGCGCGAACGGCGCGTCGTCGCGGTGAGAGTGACGACGCGGAGGGTAGGAGGCGAGGCGAGCGTCGGCGCGGGAACGTCGAGGACGCGAACGTCGGTGGGGAAAACGCGCGCCGTGAACGGAGAGCGCGATGGTGAAGGCGGCGCGAACGATGAGGGAGACGCGGTGAGGGAGTACGGGACGTTTGATTCGAGCGCGTCGTTCGTTCGAGACGCGGCGCCGGGGGAGGCGGCGGCGAGCGTGGCGGTGTACGTCGCGCGCGCGGTCGCGCTCGTCGTCGTCGCCGATATCGCGGCGTGGACGGTGACGCTGTATGGAGGGGGGATACCGGCCGCGATGCGCTCGCTGGTGATTTTTGGCGGCATGTCCGTGGTGTACTACGGCGCGTACGTCGCGCGATGGAATCGGTCGATGTTTGATTTGGCGACGCGCTTGGTCGCCGCGGCGGCGATTGGTTCGAGCTCGGTGATCTTTGGTACCGCTTTGGCGCTGAAAGTGATTCCGAGGCCGATGATGCAAGTGTTGGCCATCTTGCTCGCGTCGACGGTGGCGCCGCTGTTGGGCGTATACGTCGAAGAGTTGCGTTTGCACCGTACGTCGACGAGGCGTACGAGACTGATGATATTGTCGGACTGCTCGCTTTACGGTTCGTGGGACGCCGTCGCCGGCACTGTGGCGTGGGCATGCGCCTTCAACCAGTCCGCTGACGCCTTCGGCCCCGCGTTAGCGCAGAGTTCATTTGTCGCGTTTATCGTCGCCGCCGCGTGTCGTTGGATGCGAGCCATGTACGTATTGTACGTTATCGATCACTGGATCATTCAGACGGTCGCCGCGATGTCGCAAGAGTTCACAGAGACGGTGTCGCGAGCGACCGTTGTCGTTATGGAAGAAGTTTCGCGAGCGACGATCGTCGTTAAGGAAACAGTTTCGCGAGTTTCTGTCGCGATTGCGGAAACGGTGACCCAAACGCCCGACGTGGTTTCGCACAATGACGAATCTCCGCAACCAGTCGCAGAGCCGAAGATGCACGAACGCTCGGACAATAACGAAGCCGCCGTCGCGAGCGTAAAAATGCGGGTTGCGAGAGAACCTCAGCCAGTTGTCATGGAGTCGGCGCCTTCATCCGACGCCGCGCCTGTAGCAGGCGAAAGCGTGAGTGTCACTCAGCAGCCCGATGAACGGCGTATTGAGTACGCGCCTCCGTATACCGCGGTAATTCGTGAGCAGGATCCTCGTCCAGAACCGCCGCGTGTCGTATACGCGCCCGCGTTTGTCGTGGTGGAAGAGGCATCGACGTCGTCTTCTACGGAATCCGACGTCACTCAACCGCTCGAGTCAAAGCGTCGCCGTCGACAGCGGAAGCGACAGTATCGCCGCCGTGAGTCGCTGGCGAAGAATACTATAGACATGAGCGAGATTGTGTCGAAAGAAATTAACATAGCGCTGAACATGGGCGTTTCGATTGAGGCGGAGCTTCAGCGCATGTTGGATCGACGTCAATCGACGCTGAACGACATGAAAAACCAGCAAGCGAATCCAATTTCTATCGCGCAAGTGGAAGCGGATATTGCCGCGCTGCGTGCTGAGCTGAGACGAGCCACGACATCACGCGAACAATTTCAACGAGCTCAAACGTCGTATGAGAGCGATCTAGAGATGTGGATGGAATCGATACGCGCGGCGGCGGCGGTCTCGCGATTGGACTACGCAATCGATTCACTAAAAAACGCATCGGTCGCCGACGACCCGCAGGTCAAGGAACTCATTGATCAAAGGGCTGTTTGGGGGTTGCGTTTGGTCAGCTCTCAAATATTTACGATTGTTGAATTGCAGGATTCACTTGACTCTGGGGAAGCACGTTCTTCCGCGCGCATAGCAGAATTACGAGGAGCTATAGAAAGTTTGGAGCTCAAATTGACTCGTTTGCAAGAAGAAAAGACGCAGAGCGTCGATAACCGTATTCTTTTGGAGGATCGTCTGCAGAAATTGAATCTTGAAATCGATTCTGTTCGGGAAAGAGAGCGCGTTGCGCAAGAAGACTGGCAAAGAGAGCGCCTGCGCCTGGAAGTTGAGCTCGAAGCTTCAGTCAAGGAACTTCAAACTGCCACGAGAACCGTCGACGACGCTCTCAAGGCGAAGTTAGAACTCCTTGCTAAGCTGCAGACCGCTCAAGATCAGAGCGACACTGATGCAGAGGCGATTCGGCGTCTCGAACATGAAACTGAAACTCTGCAAACGAAGCTCAAGTCCCTCGCCGAGCAGCTATCTGTCGCAAATGCTAGTGTTGAACAAATCAATTCGCGTCGATTTGACTTAGAATCGCAACTGCGAGCAAAGGCAGCTGAGTTAGACTTGGCAAACGCCAATCGTGCCGATACTTCATTAGTTGAAGAGCTGAGGCGTCAAGTGAAGAATCTATCTACGGAGATCTGTTGGCTCAGAGATCAAAAATCGAGAGAAGGAAGCGAAGCAGAAGCAGTACTTCAAAAGCAACTCGCAGAGGCTCGTACGCAACTCGAAATCCAGCGAAATGAATTAGAAATCGAAGCCAAGGCTGAAATTTCCGAATTGAAGCGATCCATGGATGTTATCCGCGAGGAGATGGAACGTCTAACGTCGGAGATGTCAGAGAAGACTGAAAAGAGTTTAGAGTATCAACGAATAGTTCAAGAGCGTCAAAAAGAGATTGAAAGTCTTACGAAAAACAAAGAGTTGGCCGCTCGCGCAATCGATGAGTCAAAGAAAAACTTGGCTCAGGCTCAGGAAGCGCTGGAGACGAAGCAAAAAGCACTAGATGACCGTGTTTCTCAGGTTGCAAGCTTATCTTTGGATCTTGCAGCGAGTGAGGAGAAAACGCTCACTCTTGAGCGCGAACTCTCAGCATCATGTCAACGCTCACAAGAGCTCGAAGAACTCATCTCCAGTCTTCGCTCGTACTCAGAATCACGCGATGCCTTGCTTGCTGACATAGATTTACTTCTCGGCAACGAAAACGACGAGCGCGAAGCGATGTTACGAGGCAGTAAGAACGCATCTGACCTCGTTGAGCGCATACAGAAACGTCTTCGAAGAGAAGTTGTCCTCGAGAAGAAGCTTGACCAAGCTCAGCTGCTCGAACAGGTAGGTCTCACAGTCGAAGAATTGAAAACACGTGAAGCCGCATCACTTTGGTGGAAGGATCTAGTTCAAATTGGTTCTAAGGCTCTGGAAACGATTCAGAGCACCGCAGTGGATCTATCTAAGGGGACAGTCACGGCTTCATTGTTAGAGCGATCGATCAGTCTACGAGCGAAAGAGCTGCAGAATATCACCAGCGAACCGCAATACCAGAGATTGCAAAAAAGCTTCAATGATCTGAAGCGTCTTTCCGAAGCCGCAGAGCGAAAGTTGCAAGAAAAAGAGCGAAAGATAAAATCATTGAAGGCCGATAGCAAAGAGTCAGCTGCGGAATTGAAGGCGCTTACCTCAGAATTGGCCTCCGTGAAAGAAGATCTTAAATACATCAGAGATATTGCAAAAGAAGAGCGTGATGAACAGATTCAGCGCATAGAATCTCTCATGTTAGAGGTTGATTCATTCGAAAACGCCAAATTTGATGGTGAAGAGGCAGTACGCTTTAGAAACGAAGCAGCGAAGCTTCGAGGGATGAAAATTCGGTTGGAAGCTGAGCTCAAGTTGAGTCAAGATCTCGCAGAGACAGCGAGCAGCGAACTGGCTCGAGCTCGCGAAGAGCACGATGTCGTCATCACGCAGTTGAGTGAAGAAATAGCAGCTCTTGAACTCGACATCACAGTTAAATCTGAAGCGATCGAAAAGTTGGAGTCAAAGACGAATAATATTGAGGTCAAGTTGGGCTCCGATCTTGAGAGCGCGTTAGCAAAACTGAACACCACGCTCGAAGAACTCGATAAAAAGTCCACGGATTTTGCATCTCTTGAAAGCGCATCGGTTGAACAAAAGCGAAACTTTGAGAAGCACGTGGACGAGCTTGAAAAGCGCCTGGGTGCTTCCGAGGCTGAAGTGCAAAGATTGTTACAAGAAAGAGATCTGGCTATTGAGGCCAAAGACAACGAAATGGTTTCGAAAATTCTTTCGCAGTCCGCTGCTGTGTCCGATCTCGAGTCTGAGCGCGACGCGCTGCGTTCGCAGCTCGCCGACCTTTCGTCCGCTCGCGACTCTGAGTTGGCGTCTGTGCGCGCGGATCTTGAGTCCCAGCTTCGCGAGCGCGAGGAG
>Ga0209666_1000350_pt1 | contig 35937 bp, 37 predicted proteins | sample SaaInlV_125m_DNA_FD_184679 | JGI IMG/M metagenome (GOLD analysis project Ga0209666, IMG submission 184679) | Marine microbial communities from expanding oxygen minimum zones in the Saanich Inlet - Saanich Inlet SI037_S3LV_10m_DNA (SPAdes)... | ecosystem: Environmental > Aquatic > Marine >...
CCACCGCTCCATTTCATCGCGCAAGCAACCATATCATCAATCAGTCTATGTTCGTATGTAATGGAGTCTTTATCAAATTTATCTTTGAATTCATTTTTAAAAACCTCTTGAAATAGATCCTTAAATCTTCCGTCATAGGCTTTTAAGATTGTATTTTTAGTTGATAAATATACTGGCCATTTTCTTTCTAACCCATAATTCATACACGCTCGTGCAAAATTTTTAATAGATTCATCCAAGTTGTACATTGAAAGGGCAATACCTGGTCCAGTAAAATTAAATACTTCAAATTCCTTTTTATCTTTTCCATCTTTGGAGGTCCATTTAACTTCCATTTTTCCTTCACCAGGAATTAAAAAATCGGTTGCACGGTATTGATCCCCAAAGGCATGTCTTCCTATAACAATTGGTTGCGTCCAACCTGGTACTAGTTTTGGAACATTTTTGCAGATAATAGGTTCTCTAAAAACTGTTCCACCTAATATATTACGAATAGTTCCATTCGGAGATCTCCACATTTTTTTTAATTTAAACTCTTCTACTCTAGCTTCATCTGGAGTAATCGTGGCACACTTAACACCCACTCCATATTGCTTGATTGCATTCGCTGCATCTACAGTAATTTGATCGTCTGTCTTATCTCTACTTTCCATGCCTAGATCGTAATATTTTAGATCTATATCAAGATAAGGCTTAATAAGCTTCTCTTTAATAAATGACCATATAATTCTAGTCATTTCATCACCATCTAGCTCAACAATTGGGTTTTTAACTTTAATTTTTGACATAAAATATAGATTGATTAACTGAGATTTTTATACATATTAAGAAAAAATTATCAAACTATTAATTATGTTTAACACAATTTTTCCAAAGATACACAAAGAAGGCTATAAATTTTTAGCTATCTCAATATTAGCTACATTCGTAGTATTATTATTTTCTAAATATCTAGGATTTTTACTAATATTAATAACAGTATGGGTTTATTATTTTTTTAGAGATCCTGAAAGATATTCGATTAATGATGACAGTTACTTGGTAAGCCCTGCTGACGGTTTAATTACAGATATTTCAGAAAAATCAGGTCCAGCAGAACTAAGACTAGAAAACACTTCATTTACCAGAGTGAGTGTTTTTATGAATGTATTTAATTGTCATGTAAATAGAGTGCCTTCATCTGGAAAAGTTGAAGAAATTTATTATAAACCAGGAAAATTTTTAAACGCCTCTTTAGATAAAGCCAGTGAGGAAAATGAAAGAAATTATTTTAAAATCAAATTAAAAAATGGAGAAGAACTTATAATTGTTCAGATTGCTGGATTAATCGCTAGAAGAATTGTGTGCGAAGTAGAACAGGATCAAGATTTAAAACAAGGTGAAAGAATTGGTATGATCAGATTTGGCAGTAGAGTTGATATTTATTTTAAAAATAAAAAAGTATTAGCAAAACTTGGACAGAACGTAGTATCAGGTGAAAGCTTAATAGCTTCTGATTAATGGATGAAAATAAAAAATTTAAATTAGTAACTTCAAAAAAAACAAGATATTTGCTTCCAAATATTTTAACTTTAGGAGGAGTATGCTTAGGAATAAGCTCAATAAAATTTTCTATAGACGGCAACTATAGTTTAGCTGTAACTCTTATTTTGCTGGCAGCTATTTTAGATGCCTTAGATGGTAGAATTGCAAGATTAATTAAAGGTACTTCTGAGTTTGGAAAAGAACTGGACTCATTAACAGATTTCGTAAGCTTTGGCATAGCTCCAGCTTTTGTTTTATATTTCTGGAATTTAAGCAATTATGGGAAGTTAGGTTGGGCTATTACATTGGTTTACTCAGTGTGTTGTGTTTTAAGATTAGCTAGATTTAATTTAAATAAAGTAGATGAGTCCCAAGAATGGAAAAATAATTTTTTTGAAGGAATTCCATCTCCAGCAGGTGGATTATTAATTTTAATGCCCTTAATATATGAATTAACAAACTTAAATTTAGGGTTTGACGTTATAAAATTAACACCTTATTTGACTATAATTGTAGCGGTGCTTTTAGTAAGCAAAATTCCTACTTTAGCGTTGAAAAAAATTTCTATTTCTCCAAAAACAACTGTTTTTTTATTGCTAAGTATTGGAATAATATTTATTTCATTATTATTTTATACTTTAGAAACTCTTTTAGTTTTCGGTATTGTTTATGTATTATCAATACCAGTAAGTATTATTCTATATAACAATCAAAACAAAAAAAATTTAAAAAAAATATCAAATGAAGATCATGAAGATATTTTATAATGAAAAAATCAAAAAGAGTTAAAAAAAGTAATTCTTGGAAAATTAAACAGCACAGAGATCAGTTTTTTAAAAAATCTAAAACATTAGGATATCGTTCTAGAGCTTCTTTCAAATTAATTGAACTAAATCAAAAATTTAAATTTATAAAAAAAGGTAGCTGTCTATTGGACCTAGGGGCATCTCCAGGGGGATGGGCGCAGGTCGCTAGCAATATTATTTCAAATGGTAAGATTTTAGCGATTGATATAAAAAATATGGAACCTATTAAGAACGTAAAATTTATTAAAGGTGATATTTTGGACGAAACTACGAAAATCAGTGTGATTAAGTATTTTGATGGTAAATTAGATGTAATTATTTCAGATATGGCAGCAGATACAACAGGAAATAAATCTTTAGACTCAATTAGAACCAATCAATTATGTGCAGATATAATTAGATTAGCAAAAAAGTCTCTTAAACCCAAGGGTGTATTAATCTCAAAACTATTTATGGGCGAAGATTTTATTGAGGTCAAAAACCTAGCTAAATCAATATTTAAGAATGTAAATTTCTTTAAACCAGAATCTAGCCGAAGCGAGTCAAAGGAAACTTATTTACACTGTGAAATTTTAAAGTCTTTATAAATAAAGATAATTGTATATAAGTTTATATGGGATCAATTAAAGAAGCTTTAACCTTTGACGATGTTTTAATGCTTCCAAGATATTCAAATATTCTTCCAGCAGACACAAATATTTCACTTAGTTTAAGCAATAAAATTAATTTAAAAGTGCCATTTTTATCATCTGCAATGGATACAGTAACAGAGTCTAAAATGGCAATTGCTATTGCGAAAGCTGGCGGAATTGGAATTATACACAGAAATTTAAAAATAAAAAATCAATCGAATGAAATAAAAAAAGTTAAAAGAAAAGATTATTTTGTTGGTGCAGCAATAGGAACTAATAAAGAAGATTTAGAAAGAGCAAGATCTTTATCTGATAGTGGGGTAGATTTAATTGTAATAGATACAGCCCATGGTCATAGCGCAAAAGTTTTAAAAACTTTATCTAAAATTAAAAAAATAAATAGCAAAATATCAATTTGTGTGGGAAACATAGCAACTGGAGAAGCAGCTAAAAAATTGTATAATTCTGGGGCTGATATAATAAAAGTTGGAATTGGTCCTGGCTCAATTTGTACTACTAGGATGGTAGCAGGAATTGGCGTTCCACAAATATCTGCAATTATGGAAGTCAAAAAAGCTTTGAATAAAAAAGAGATTAAAATAATCTCGGATGGAGGAATTAAATTCTCTGGAGATATAGCAAAGGCAATAGCTGCTGGAGCTGATGCGATAATGATGGGGTCAATATTCGCCGGCACTGACGAAAGTCCAGGAAAAAAATTTAAAATTAATGGTAAAAGTTTTAAACAATATCGAGGAATGGGATCTATAGGTGCAATGTCATCAGGATCCGCTAATAGGTATTTTCAAAAAAATTATAAAGACAAATCTAAATTTGTACCAGAAGGTGTTGAAGGAAGAGTAGAATATAAAGGAAGCGTGTCAAAAATTATTTATCAATTGCAAGGTGGATTAAGATCTTCTATGGGTTATATCGGTGCAAAAAATTTAAATGAGCTAAAAAGAAAAGCAAAATTTATTAAAATTACAAAAGCTGGATTTTATGAAAGTATGGTGCATAGTGTTGAAATGACACAAAAAACCATTAATTATAAATTATAATGAAAAAATTATTAAAAATAACTTTGCTTATATTTCTTTTTTCAAATTCCTTGGATGCTAAAAATTTTTATTTAGAAGAAGGAATAAAATTATTTGAGAATAAAAAATTTAAAGAAGCAAAATTTAAATTTGAAAAAGAATTAGTTTTCAACCCAAAAAGCGAATTAGCATATTTATATCTATCAAAAATATTTAAAAATTTAGATAAAAAAAATTTACAGGAACAAAACTTAAATACAGTTATTTTGTTAAATCCAAATAATGAAATAGCTATTTTTAATCTTGCTAAACTTAAATTAGAATCTTCTGATTATAAAAAAAGTGCTGATTTAAATAAAAAATTGATTTCTATATGTGTAAAATTTTGTGATAAAAGTAATAAACTTAAAATTGAAATTGAAAATTTATTAAAAAAATAAATGCAATTTTATAACGAAAAAGAAAAAATAATAATTATTGATTTTGGTTCCCAAGTTACAAAATTAATAGCAAGAAGAATAAGAGACCTTGGTGTTTATTCTGAAATAATTACACCTAAAGATTTTTCAAATATAAAGTATTTTAAGAACATCAAAGGGATAATATTTTCTGGCGGACCATCAACTGTTACAAATAAAAAATTTCAAAGTGTTCCTAGGGAAATATTTAAAAAGAATATACCAATATTAGGGATTTGCTATGGATTACAACTTATAGCTAAGTTATTTGGTGGTAAAATTAAACATTCAAAAAAAAAAAGAGAATTTGGAAGAGCTTATTTAATAAAAAAAAAATCATCCTTATTAACAAGAAATTTTATAAATTCTTCAAACTCTGTATGGATGAGTCATGAAGACGCAGTTATTAAAATACCAAAAGATTTTTATATAATCGCATCAACTAAAGAATCTAAACTAACTGTAATTGAAAGTAAAAAACATAAAATTTATGGCGTTCAGTTCCATCCTGAAGTTACTCATACAGATAATGGAAAAATAATTTTTAAAAACTTTTTATTTAATATTTGTAAAATTAAAAAAAGTTGGAACATTGGATTTCAAAAAAAAAGATTAATTCAAGATATTAAAAATACTGTAAAAAAAGATAGAGTTATTTGCGCACTATCAGGCGGAGTAGATAGTAGTGTAGTAGCATTATTGATTAATAAGGCTATAAAAAAAAATCTAATTTGTATAATGGTTGATACAGGATTAATGCGAAAAAATGAATTCAAATTTACGTATAAGATTTTTAAAAAAAAATATAATTTAAACGTTAAATTAATAAATGCTTCAAATATATTTATGAGTAAATTAAAAAATATTTCAAATCCGGAAAAAAAAAGAAAAATAATTGGAAATTTATTTATTAATATTTTTGAAAAAGAGTCAAAAAAGTATAAAAATATCAAATACTTAGCTCAAGGAACACTTTATCCAGATATTATTGAGAGCAAATCCTTTTCAGGAAGTAAAACTTCCAAAATTAAATCTCACCATAATGTAGGTGGCCTTCCTAAAAAAATGAATTTAAAATTGGTTGAACCTCTTAAAGAATTTTTTAAAGATGAAGTAAGAGTTCTGGGAAAATCATTAGGTCTTATAAAAGAAATAAATAACAAACATCCGTTCCCAGGTCCTGGTTTAGGAATAAGAATAATTGGAAATATTACTCCACAAAAAATAAAAATTTTACAAGAAGCTGATTATATTTATATTAATGAGTTAATAAAAAACAATCTTTATCATAAAATATGGCAAGCTTATGCAGCTCTTTTACCTATTAAAACTGTAGGTGTTATGGGAGACTCTAGAACTTACGAAAATATTTGCCTATTAAGAGCTGTGATTTCTGAAGACGGCATGACTGCTGATTATTTTAATTTACCAAAAAGTTTTTTAGATATTATTTCTAATAAGATTGTTAATAATGTAAGAGGTATAAACAGAGTTGTATATGATATTACCTCAAAACCACCTAGCACTATTGAACTCGAGTAATGAACAAAAAAATTAAAAAAATATTAACAAAAAAAAACAAATCAAAAATAGCGTGCTTAACAGCTTACTCTAAAAATATTTCCAAAATTTTAGATAAATTTTGCGATATTATTTTAGTAGGAGATTCAATGGCTAACGTTTTGTATGGATTTAAAAGTACACATAAAATTACATTAGAAAATATTATACAACATACGATAAGTGTAAAAAAAGGAATTAAAAAATCTCTGTTAGTAGTTGACATGCCAAATGGATCCTATCCAAATCCAACAATAGCTAAAAAAAATGCAAAACTAATTATACGTTTGACAGGTTGTGATGCAGTTAAGATTGAAAGCAATAATAAAAATTTTTCAATAATCAAAGAATTAGTAATGAATAAGATTCAAGTGATGGGGCATATTGGTTATACTCCACAATTTAAGAAAAAATTCAAAATAGAAGGCCAAACAAGCAATGAAACTAAGAAATTGATTAAAGAAGCACTTAATATTCAGAAAGCAGGTGCATTTTCAATAGTACTAGAATGTTTGTCTCCAGATGCTTCTGAATTAATTTCAAAAACATTAACAATACCCACAATCGGGATAGGATCATCATCGAATTGTGATGGCCAAATATTAGTAACAGATGATATGTTAGGATTAAGTGGTTTTTATCCAAAATTTGTAAAGAAATATACCAATTTAAATAGAATAATTGAAAAAGCAGTAAAAAAGTATGTTAGAGAAGTTAAATTAAATAAATTTCCAACAAAGAAAAATTTTTTATATGGAACAAAATCTTAGTAAAAAAATAGAATTTAAAGATAAATTTTTAAAAATTTTTAAATCAAATCAAAAAAAAATATATTTTTTGTGTACACTTTTACTAATATTTATCACCTCAATAGGTTTTATAAAAATAAATAATGAAAAACAAAATATTGAAATTTCAGAAAAATATATTAAAGCAGGTATTTATTTAGCTTCAAATAATAAAGAAAAATCAAAAAAATTGTATGAAGAAGTTATTCTAAGTAAAAATAGTTTTTATTCAATTTTAGGTTTACAGGCTATTTTAGAACAAAATTTAGAAAATGATAAAAACAAGATACTAAATTATTTTGATATTGTAGAAAAAGTCAGTATTAGCAAAGAAGAAAAAGACCTTATAATTTTTAAAAAAGCTTTATTTCTAATAAAAAAAAAAGATATTGAAAACGGTAACAATTTGTTAAAAAATTTAATTGAAACAAGCTCTAACTTAAAGTTATTAGCAGAAGAAGTAATTACTAATTAAATTCATAAAATTATAAAATGAAATTATATTTGTTTTTAACTATTATAATATTATTACAAAGCTGTTCTTTTGATAACAAAACAGGTATTTGGAAAAATGACAATCAAGTTACAAAAAAATCCAATGATATATTTAAAGAATTTAAAACTTTGTCTACAGAAAGTGAAGTTTTTAAAAAAATACAACCAATAAAAAAAAATTATAAATTTAAATTATCCAGCTCTAGAAATGTAAGTCAATGGTCAGATATTTATTCTAGTGATAATAATAGTTTTAAACATTTTAAATATAAGAATCTCAACAATATTATTTTTAAAAGTAAAAAAATTACAAAACATAAAATTAATAAGTATATATTATACGAAAATGAAAATGTTATCCTTAGTGATCAAAAAGGTAATTTAATTATTTTTTCATTAAATGAAAATCAAATTATTCGTAAAATAAATTTTTATAAAAAAAAACATAAAAAAATTAAAAAAATTTTAAATTATATTATTGAAAATAATATTATTTATGTCTCAGATAATCTCGGCTATTTATATGCTTATGATTATAATAAAGACCAAATACTTTGGGCAAAAAACTACAAAGTGCCATTTAGGTCTAACCTAAAAATTTTTAAAAATAAACTTATTGCCGTAGATCAATCGAATAAGCTAATTATAATCAATAAAGATAAGGGTGTAACTTACAGATCAGTACCAACAGAAGAAACAACTATTAAAAATAAGTTTATTAATAATTTGTCAATGAATAATAGATCAATTTACCTTCTAAATACATACGGTTCTTTATATTCTCTGAACAAGCAGTCAATGAGAGCTAATTGGTTTTTAAATTTTAATCAATCTATTGATATTAATCCAAGTAATTTATTTCAAGGAAATGAAATTATTAATAATAATGAAGTAATAGTAATTACATCAAACAATACAACATATATATTAGATGCTTTCACAGGCTCTACATTATATAAAAAAAATTTTACTTCTGTAATAAAACCATTATTGATAGATAATTATCTGTTTTTAATTACCAAAAATAGTTTGCTTATCGCCCTTAACGTTAATGATGGAAAAATTATTTATTCATACGATATTAATCAAAAAATATCTGAATTTTTAGATACTAAAAAAAAAACCGCCACCTTTAAACAAGTGATGATGATCGATGAAAAAATCTTTATATTTTTAAAAAATTCTTACATTTTAAAGTTTAATGTTAATGGAACATTAGAAGAAATTATCAAACTTCCGAGTAAATTAAATACTTATCCAATGATTATTGACAATACTTTATTATACTTAAATTATAAGAATAAACTTTTTATTGTGAATTAACTGTTCGATTTACTACTTAAAAGAGATAACTGTTTTACTTTTAAACCCTTTAGACTATCAGATGGTTTTATAGGGTAGTCACCGGTGAAATAATGGTCACTAAATTGTGGATAGTTCGAATTTCTTGATTCATTTATTAATGCTTTATACAATCCATCTAAGCTTAAAAATTTTAAACTTTTAGCTTTTATATAGTCACACATTTCTTTAATATTTTTCTTATAAGCAAGTAGTTCATTTTTTGTAGGCATATCAACGCCATAAAAATCAGGATATTTAATTTCTGGACATGCTATTCTAACATGCACTTCTTTAGCGCCTGAATCGTAAAGCATCTTCACTATTTTATTACAAGTTGTACCTCTAACTAATGAGTCATCAATAAGTATAATAGATTTATTTTTTACAATAGTTTTAGTCGAACTAAGTTTTAGTTTTACACCTAAACTTCTAATACTTTGTGTTGGTTCAATAAAAGTTCTACCAACATAATGATTTCTTATTAAACCTAATTCAAACTGTTTTTTTGATTCTTCTGCGAATCCCAAAGCAGACGGCACGCCTGAGTCTGGAACCGGTACAACTAGATCTGCTTCTAGATCAGTTTCTTTAGCCAATTCTTTACCTAAATTTTTTCTATATTCGTATGCACACTTTCCATTGATTAAGCTATCTGGTCTAGCAAAATAAATATATTCAAATATACATGGTCTTGATTTTTGTTTTGGGAAAGGTTTTATGGATTTAAGTTCTTCATTTTCTATAATTATAATTTCACCATTCTCTACCTCTCTAACATATTTTGCTCCCACAATATCCAGAGCACATGTTTCTGAAGCAAAAATATATGAATTATCTAACTTTCCTACTACTAAAGGTCTAATACCGAACGGATCACGCACACCAACTAATTTTTTATTAGTCATTAAAACAAGAGAGTATCCTCCTTGAATTTGAAACAATGTATCAATTAACTTGTCTACAAATTTTTCTCGTTTTGATTTTGCAATGAGTTGAACAATAGTTTCTGTATCACTCGTAGTTCTAAAAATAGCCCCGTCTTTTACTAAAGACTCTCTCAACAATAGAGCGTTTGTTAAATTACCATTATGCGCAACACTTAATCCACCAATATGCAAGTCAGCAAAAAAAGGCTGTATATTTCTTAAAGAGGTTTCTCCAGTAGTTGAATATCTATTGTGACCTATAGCAAATCTTCCAGGTAATTTTTTTAATGTTTCTGAATTTGTAAAATGATCTCCAACTAGCCCTTGTCTTTTTTCTGAGTGGTAATTTTTACCATCAAAAGAAACAATACCACATCCTTCTTGTCCTCTATGTTGTAGAGCGTGTAATCCTAGAGCAGTTAATGCAGAGGCATCATCATGGTTTGATATTCCAAAAATTCCACATTCCTCTCTTAATTTATCTGATTTAAATTTTTTCAATTTTTTCTTTTGTATTAATGAAATCTTTATTAGAAGGAAATTCTTCTATTAATATTTTACTACCATTGTTTAATAAATTAAATGAAATTGCATCCTCAGCTGATATACCCCAATTTTGATACGGATAAAACCAATTTAAAATAGAAAACAGGCAAACTGAAACAATATATCCTTTAAAAAAACCAAATAAAAAGCCAAAAGCCTTATCAATAGATCCAACGCCAGTCCAAGTTACCGCTCTACTTAAGGACTTCCCTATGACTATAGTTATAAAAAGAGTAAAAATAAAAATCACAACACCTAGACCAACGTTATTTATAAAATCAGACTCAATATAATTGCTAACAATGGGTTGAAATTTAGGAACCAAAATTATCGTAATAATAGTAGAAACAATCCATTTCATAAAAGAAATAAGGCTTAAAGAAAATCCCTTTAAAAAGCATTGAATAATATTATAGATAAATATTATTGAAAAAAATAAATCAAATAGATTAAAATTATTGAGCATGAATTCAAAAAAATTGCCTATCATATTAGGCTATTCGAATCTTTTCCAAATGGTTCAAAAGTTAATATTAATTTTGGAAGTAATGTTAACACAGAAATCATAGCCAATAGCATTGCTATTCCAGTAAATACACCAAAATAAATAGTCGGAATAAAATTAGATAACACTAAAATTGAAAAACCAAAAATAATAGTTATTGATGTATTTAAAATCGCAATACCAACAGTACTATGACATCTATCTAGTGTTTCATTATAGTTATTAATTTTTTTAAACTCTTCTCTAAACCTATAAATATAGTGAATACTATTATCCACAGCTATTCCAATAGTGATAGCAGCAATAGTAATAGTCATCATATCAAGAGGTATACCCAATAACCCAATTATGCCAAGAATAAAAAAAGCAGCTATAAAATTTGGAACAACCCCAATAAAAGAAACTGTTAAATTTTTAAACAGAATAAAAAACATTAAAAAAATTCCTACCATCACTATTCCTAGTGTAAGTATTTGAGATTTGAATAAACTTTGCAATAAATTATTAAATAAAATTAAAACACCGGCTAATTTATATTCATCTTTTTCTAAATTCAATTTTATATTTAATTCACTATTTATTTTTTCAATTAAATCGTTTCTTCTTAAATTTTCTGTAGAATCTTTTATCCTCACACTGATTCTTGCTTCATCTTTATCAACTGAAATATATGGTGAAATAATCTCATTTTTTATTTCATCGGGAATTTTACTATATAGAACTGCTATCTCTAAACTTTGCAATTTTTTGTTATTTAAATCTTCAGCAACTCTTAAAATAGAGCCAAATGATAGAACTTTTCCAATTTCTGGCAAATCATCCAAGTAATCATGAACTTTAATTATTTTGTCCATTTTATCTCTTGTAAACCAATATTTTTCTTTATTTTCTTCATTATTGTTTTCTTCTTCCCACTCAGAAAATTCATCTTCTTCTTGAATTATTTTTTTTTGCACTGGAAATTTTAAAATGATATTTAACGGCGTAGTACCACCTAAATCATCATCTATTTTTTTCATTCCTTTATAAATTTCAGTTTCTTTATCAAAATAATTAATAAAACTATTTTCAACTTCTAATCTTGACATACCAACAATACTTAAAAGAATTATTATTAACGTTGAGCCAAATATTAATATTCTATTATTTTTAGTAAAAGATCCTAATGCAGAAGTGATAAAAGATTTTTCTGTATCTTTTACATTTATCTCATTATCTGATGAAAAAATATTTAATAAAGATGGTAATAATAAAAAAGTTACTAATAAAGACACAATTAATCCTAGAGTCATCATCCAGCCAAAATCAATTATTGGTTTAATTCCACTAAATACCAAAGATATAAAAGCACAAATTGTAGTTAACACAGTATAAAGAATTGGAAGCATCATTTTTTTACTAGCTTCAAGAACAGCTTCACTTTTTGTTAATTGGGGAAATTCTTTTTTTAATTGTAAAAATCTAACAGTCACATGAATATTCATTGCCATATTCAATATAAGCATTAACGCAATAAAATTTGATGATATCACTGTTACTTTCCACCCAATCAATCCAAGTAAACCGATCATGATAATTACTGAAGTAGCACATCCTAACAAAGGCATTATCACCCATTTTAAACTTCTAAAGATTAACCAAAGAGTAACAATAATAAAAATAAAAACCCCAATACCAAAAACAGCTATATCACTTTTAATATAGCTCATCATATCATTCGCGATCATTGGAATGCCACCTAAATGAATTTTAGCATTTTCACTGTATCTATCTATTACGTCACGTATTTCAGCAATATTTTGATTATTTCTTAAATTATATAAGTTTTTGTAATTTTCATATTCTTTAAGAAAATTTTTGTAATTATTTTTTTCAGCTTTTGTTAATGAATCCTTAACTGATTGGTCAAAATATTGATTTTTAACTTTTATAAATTCAGCTAGTTTTTCATCTTTTTTAAGATAAACAACTATACCAGATGTTTTTCCATCTTTGCTGATAACATAGTCTTGATATATTGGACTATTAATTATTTCTTCAAAAGCTCTTTTTTTATTAATTTCAGGATAGGCTAAGGTTTTATAATTTTTTAGTCTTTCCATTAAACTTTCGTCTGTATTTTTTAAAAGCGGAACATCAATAATTGTTATAACATTATCTACCCAAGTTAATTTTTCAATTTTAGATTTTAATAATTGTAAATTAAGTATAGTTTCTTTTTCAATAAAACTTGAAATTGGGGTATAAGTAAGAATTAAAAAATCTTTAGAACCGTACGTTTCATTTACTTCTCTTAAATACTTAAGGTCAGGATCTCCCTCAAGCAATAAGGCATCAGATGATGCATCCAGGTTAAAATTCTTAGCGTGGTATAATGAAAAAAAAATTAATACAGCTATAAACAGAAGGGTTAACTTAGAGTAATCTACTACTATTTTTTTATAAATATTAGAAAACATTAGAATAATTCAGATATATCTTAATTATTTTATAACTAAAGAAAAAATTAAGACTAATTTTTGCTTAAATCTTTAAATTTAGTATAAATTCCTTCAAACTCAACTTTAACTGTGCCCGTTGGCCCATGTCTTTGTTTTCCTAATATTATATCCGCAAGTCCATTAACATCATTCATTTTTGATTGCCATTCAGCATACTCTATAGAGCCTAATTTTGGTTGTTTTCTCTCTAAATAGTAGGCCTCCCGGTATACAAACATTACGACATCTGCATCTTGTTCTATTGAACCAGATTCTCTTAAATCTGCTAATTGTGGTTGTTTATCATCTCTTTGCTCAACAGCTCTTGATAATTGTGATAACGCTAAAACAGGAACAGAAAGTTCTTTAGCCAATGCTTTTAGTCCTTGGGTAATTTCAGAAATTTCTTGAACCCTACCATCATTCCTATTTGAACTGGATCTCATTAACTGAATATAATCAACAACAATTAAACTAAGCCCAAATAATCTTTTTATTCTTCTTGCTCTGTTACTTAAAGTTGCAATAGTTATTGCTGGAGTTTCATCAATGTACAAAGGTAGATTGTAAATATTTCTGGAAGTTTCTATATATCTATTAATTTCTTCTTCTGTTACTTTACCCCTTCGTATATCGTCTGATTTAATTTTTGCTTGTTCTGATAAAATTCTGGTAGATAATTGTTCAGAAGACATTTCTAATGAAAAAAAAGCAACAGAAGTTTTTTCTTGTCTTTTCAAAATGTGTTGAGCAGCATTATAAGCAATGTTTGTAGCTAAAGCTGTTTTCCCCATTGAAGGTCGTCCTGCTAAAATAATCAAGTCAGATTTATGTAAACCGCCCAATTTTTCATCTAAATCACTAAGACCGGTTGGAACACCAACAATACCCTGGTCATTTTGCATTGCTAATGTGGCCATTTCTATTGTTTGATCTAAAGCTTGATTGAATTTTAGGAAAGACTGAGAAAAACTTCCTCTTTCAGCTAAATTAAATAGAGACCTCTCGGTATCTTCGATTATGTTTTCAGCATCTTGTTCTTGTGCGTGAGCGTTTAACGTGTCGGCAGATAATTTATCTGAAATTGAAACTAATTCTCGCCTTAAGTACATTTCATGAATAATTTTTGCATAATCTATAGCTTGTTTCACAGACCCTGAAAATCTTGTAAGTTTAACAAGATATTCTGTACCACCTACTTCATTAAGCATGTTATCTTTTTCAAAATAATTTTTTAAAGTAATTGGATTAGCAATCATACCTTTATTATTTAAATTTTCTATAACTTCATAAATTTTAACATGAGCTGGATCGTAAAAAATTGAAGATTTTACAACTGTAGACACTTCATCAATAATATCATTATTAACTAAAATTGATCCCAATAAAGCTTGTTCTGCTTCAAGATTTGAGGGTTGTTTGTTTTCTAATTTATTTTGAAGGGATTTAATTTCTTCCATTAAAATATTTTAAATTATAAGAAAGACTGATAAAGAAAAAAGTTACACACGGTTTATCTTGTGCTGTGGAAAAGTTATTTCGATTGGATCTTGTCTATTTTAATAGAAATATTTGCTTTAACTTCCGAATGAAAATTTATATCTGCTGAAAATATACCTATCTTATTTAAATCATCTTTTAAAATAATCTGAGAAGGATTCACATCAGCTTTTGCATTAATTTTAATTAATTGTGTGATTTCCTTAGGTTTTATGGATCCGTATAAATCACCATTTTCTTTACTTTCTTTATTAAAGATAAAAGTTTTATTATTTACCAATTTGGCAATCTCGTTAAATTTATTTTTTATTTCAGTATTTTTTTTATTTAAGACGTCTTTTTTTTTATCAACATATTCTTGATTTTCTTTATTAAACCTGAGTGCTTTACCTTTTTTCAAAAGAAAGTTTCTTCCATAACCATTTTTAACAGAAACCTTATCACCAATACTACCCAAGTTAAGAATATTTTCTAGTAAAATTATTTCCATATTATATTAGTCCCAAAATTTTTGCTTTTTTTATTTCACGCGTTAGTTTTTTTTGTTTGCTAAAAGATACAGAGGTAATTTTTGATGAAATAATTTTACCATTATCAGAAATATATTTTTTTAATAAAGTTATATTTTTGTAATCGACAATTGGCGCATCTTTTGAAGATAATGGACATTTTTTTGAAAATTTTCCATCGTTTTTTTGAAATAAACTAAGTTTGTTTAGTGAATTAGAACCTCTTTTTTGGAATTTTTTATTTTTTCTTTTCATTTTTATTTATTTTTTTTAAAGTATTCTTTTTCTGTATCTAATTTTTTATATTTTACGATAAGATGTCTAATTACCGCTGTATCAATTTTTATTTTTTTTTGAAACTCATTTAAAGTTTTTCCATTTCCTTCAAATTTATAATGAATATAGAAACCTTTTTTATAATTTTTAATTTTACTAGATAGATTAAGAAGACCCCATTCTTCAATTTTTACAACTTTACCAGAGGAATTATTAATGATTTCATTATATTTCTCTTTGATTGTATTTAGTTCTTTCTCTGCTAAATCTTGTTTAGCTATTATAGTGTTTTCGTAAAAAGCCATGTTTAATATGTTAATTAAGTTTTATTAATTATTTATAAAAGCTGGTTTATACTATAATGATAAATTATAGCAATACTAATAATTATTGATTTAACTTAAAAAATGAGTGCTTTATTATTTCCAGGTCAAGGTTCACAAATAGTCGGTATGGGATCCGAGTTTTACAATAATTTTGCTCTTGTAAAAAAGATATTTAAGCAAGCTGATGAAAAATTAAATTATCCAATTTCAAAAATGATCCTTAAAGGACCTGAAGATAAATTACAATTAACTCAAAATACTCAACCAGCTATTTTGACCGTAAGTTATTCAATTTTTAGAGTCTTAATAGATGAATTTAATTTTGATTTGAATGATGTTAAACATTTTGCAGGCCATTCACTAGGAGAATACAGTGCATTAGTTTCTTCAGAGGCGCTTAATTTTAATGATGCTTTATATCTATTATACGAAAGAGGGAAGGCAATGCAAGAGTCAGTACCTGTTGGAAAAGGCAGCATGATTGCTGTGCTTGGAAAAAAACCTAATGAATTAAAAGAATTAATTCAAGCTGACGATAATATAAAAGGTATATGTGAATTGGCAAATGATAACGCTGACGGCCAAGTCATAATTAGTGGAGACAAAGATAGCGTTCAATGTTTTCAGTTAACTTTGAAAGAAAAAAGAATAAAATTCATTCCTCTTAAAGTAAGCGCACCTTTTCATTGCTCACTGATGAACTCAGCTGCAAAAATCATGAAAGATAAAATAAACAAAATAGTATTTCAAAAGCCTTTGTTTGATATTGTAAGTAATGTAACAGCAAAACCAGAGAATAATTTTAATAATATTAAAGAATTATTAATAAAACAAATTTATTCAACAGTGAGATGGCGTGAGAGCATAATTTATTTGTCAGAAATAGGTGTTAAGAATTATATAGAAATTGGACCAGGAAAAGTTTTAACAGGAATGGTAAAAAGAACAATAAAAAATGTAAATTGCTTTTCAATTAACACGATAGCTGATATTGAAAATTTAAAAAATGAACTTAAAAAATAAAAAAATATTAATTACTGGTGCAACAGGTGGTATTGGCAATTGTTTAGTAGAAAAATTTCATAAGCTTGGTTCTAAAATAGTTGCAACAGGGACTAACGAAGAAAAGCTAGACAGACTACAAACAAAATTTTCAAACATTTATATAGAAAAATTTAAACTAGACGAACATGAAAAGATTGAGTCATTTGTAGATAAAATTGAAAAAAAATTAGATGGTTTAGATATAGTTATTAATAACGCAGGTATTACAATCGATAATTTATCAATACGTCTTTCAGAAGAAAATTGGAAAAAAGTTTTAGATGTAAATTTAACTTCAACTTTTTTAATGTGTAAATATGCTATAAAAAAAATGTTAAAAAATAAATATGGTAAGATAATCAATATTACTTCTATTGTTGGTCACACAGGAAATCTAGGTCAAGCAAACTACGCAGCGTCAAAAGCTGGAATTGTGGCTTTTTCAAAAAGCCTAGCTATAGAATACGCTAAGAAAAATATTAATGTTAATTGTGTTTCTCCAGGGTTTATAAAAACTGAAATGACTGACAAAATAAGTGAAGAATTTAAAAAAATATTAATTAGTAAAATTCCTTCAGGTAAACTTGGAACCGGCGAAGATATTTCTAATTGTGTAGCTTTTTTAGCGTCAGATTTAGCAAACTATATAAATGGAGAGACCCTCCATGTTAATGGTGGAATGTATATGGCTTGACAATTCTGTGCAATAATTTAATAAGAAAATATATTTAAACGAAAGGAATTCATGTCAGACGATGTTAAAAGTAAAATTAAAAAAATTGTTGCAGATCACCTAGGTATAGAGGAAGAAAAAGTAACAGAGGAATCAAGCTTTATAGATGATTTAGGTGCAGACAGTTTAGATACAGTTGAATTAGTGATGGCATTTGAAGAAGAATTTGGTTCTGAAATATCTGATAGTGAAGCAGAAAAAATTCTTACAGTAAACGATGCGATTAAATTTATTGAAAGCAAAACAAGTCAATAAAAAAGATATAAAGTAAGTTATTTTAATAATGCATGATAGTAAAAATATCATGATAGTTTTATCCTCACCAAGTGGTGCGGGAAAAACTACCATAACTAAAAAAATACAACAAAAATTTAACTCTTTTAGAATTTCAGTATCACACACAACACGAAAACCTCGACCTAATGAAATAGATGGGGTGGACTATAATTTTGTATCTCACGATCAATTCAAAAAACTAATAAATGATAATAAATTTTATGAATATGCATCAATATTTGATAACTACTATGGTACTTCAAAAGAAAGTGTCGATAAATTATTAAAAACTAATGATTTAATATTTGATATTGATTGGCAAGGAACCAAACAGCTTTCAAAATTTCCAAATTTGAAATTAATTAAAATTTATATAACTACAAAAAACAAATCTGATCTAAAAAAAAGACTGTTAAAACGAAATCAGGACAGTCATAGTGAGGTAGAAAAAAGACTAAAATCGTTTGATCAAGATATTAAGCACTGGAGTGATTATGATTATATAATTATAAATGAAAATCTTGAAAATTGTTTTAAACAAGTAGAAAATATAATTTTCAACAATAAAAAAAAATTATTTAGTCTCGAATAATTCTACAATTTTATAGTAAACTTCTGGCTTTAAATCAGAGGGTCTCAATTTCATATTTATTTGCTTTAATTGATTTAATTTATTTTGACCTAAGATTTTAATTAAATTTTTTTTGATCATCTTTCTTTTATTTGAAAAAAAAATATTAGTTATTTTTTCTAAATTATTAAGATTATTTATATTAAAGTTAATTTTATTTTTTGGCATTAGATGAATTAATGAAGAAGTAACCTTAGGTTTAGGAAAAAAACATTGTGAAGATATTTCAAATTTGTTTATACATTTTAACCTTAAATCGGTTATAATTGTTAATCTTCCGTATGATTTACCAATAATTTTTTCCGCGACCTCTTTTTGGAACATCAATATTAAATCTGTATAATTTGGAGGCCAGTTTTTAAACTTAATTAACCTTATTAAAATTTGAGATGAAATATTGTAAGGTAAATTTCCAAAAATAACAGAATTTTTTTTAGCAATTTTTTCAATATCAATTTTTAAAATATCTTTGTTGAATATTTTAACTTTTTGATTTTTTTTAAATTTATTTTCTAATTCTGCAGCTAATAAATTATCTTTTTCAATTAAAATTAAATTTTTAGGTTTTTTTTTTAATATTTCATCAGTCAAAGCACATTTACCAGGACCAATTTCAATAATATTTCTATTTTTTATTTCTGTTAAATTTATTATTTTCTTAATTATATTCTGATCAACTAAAAAATTTTGCCCTAAAGATTTTTTTGCGAAAATCATTTTTGTAAATTATTCATAAAATTAATGCACTGTGTTAAGCTAATAAAGTTAGCTTTATTCTTTTTCATTATATTTGTGGCTGTGCCATGATCGGGTGAAACTCTTATATATTTCAATCCTAAAGTAATATTAATTGCATTATATTTATAAATATTTTTAAATGGTATCAATACTTGATCGTGATACATACCAACAATTACATCATATGTTTTGTACTCGTTTAAAAAAAAACTATCTGGCGACATGGGCCCAGAAACATTTATTTTTTTCTTTAAAAATTTTATAGCGGGTATTATTTCTTTATATTCTTCGGAGTCTTTAGAAAATTCAGAATTATGGGGATTTAAACCTAAAACTGCAATACGAGGAGATTTTTTAAATAATCTTTTATAATATTGATTTAGTGTATTTAATTTTTGAATGATTAGTGTTTTTTTAATTTTTTTAAATACTTCTTTAATCTTAATGTGCGTTGTAATAGGTACTACTGATAGTTTTTTATTGTAAAGCATCATGACTTCAGAGTAGTTTTTTATATTTGATTTTTTTGCTATTAATTCTGTAACACCATAAATTCCTTTTTTTACAATTAATTTTTTATCTACAGGGCAATTTATAAAGCCTTTTATTATTTTTTTTTCACTGAGTTTATGAGCTAAACTTAAACATCCTTTTACGTATTTAGATGCTTCTTTTTTTTGAACATTGAAGCAATCTTTGTAATTAAGAGAATAGTCAATAATTTTTAAGAATTTTTTTTCACAATGTTCATTTATATTTTTAATTTTTTTTAGATTTACTTTTATACCTAATTTATTTAATTGATCTTTAATTAACCGATAACAGCCTATTAAAATTATTTTTTTTTTTTTATTAGGATTAATTTTTTTCCAGGATTTGAAAATAATTTCAGAATTAATACTATTTGGATCACCAGCAATTATAATAATTTTGTTATTCATTTTAAATCGATAAAAGCATTATTTCTTTTAATTGATAATAAATTATTTGAATACATGCTTAAAAGTTCATTTCTTTTTCGATTAACTATAGAATTCTTTAATTCTGTAAAATTAATATTTTTATTTGAAACAATTCTTTTATCCAATAATTTAAAAAAAACTAATTTTTCACCACTAATTATAGGCTCAGATACATTGCCAATTTGTAGTTTTTTCATGATCCTATATATCTTACTTGATAAGCCATTAGCATTAATCCAACCTATTCTTCCACCATCTATAGAGGAAGTAGAAATACTGTATTTAATAGCTGCTTTTTCAAAACTATATTGATTTATATGTTCTTTAACTTCGTTGATAATCGATTCCTTGTTAACATTTAAAATATCTAATTCAATTTCTCCGATTTCAAATTCTTCAATATTTTTTTGACTAGAAATTGTTTCATTTAATTCTAATATAATTTGATCTTCGTCTAGTTTTATTTTTTTGTTAAATAATTCATAAATTAATATTTGCCACAAAAATTCAGTTTTGATCTCTTCTAAATACAAATTATAATTTATTTGATTGTTATTAAAAAAATTTTGTAATTCATTGAGACTGATATTAAATCTTGAAGCAATTGTTGTTAAGTGGTCGTTTAATCTATCATCATTAATTTTTAAATTATATTTTTTTAATTCTTCTATTTTAAGTTTTTGATTAATTAATGAACTAACAGATAAGCTCTTCATAGAATTTATATTTTTTTGATTTAATTTTTCTCCAGATAAAAATAAAGTTGTTCTGATTTTATTTTCAAGCTCGAATGATGTTATAATTTCGCTTCCAACTTTAGCAATAATTTGAGTTTTATTTGAAGTATAAGCAAGATTTTGTTTTAATATAAAAAACAAAACTAAAAACAATTGTATAAAATTTTTTTTAAATAAATTCATTTATTGACTGAAACTTGGAGACGACATCTCACCAAAAGGACTTAATGTAATTTTGAACATAAGTGAATTTTCAGCTTCTAATTCAGAGTCGTTATAAAATTCTCTTCTGAAAATAAGGCCGGCTCTTAAACAGTCATTTATATATTCGTAGCTCATGTTGTAAAATTCAGATGAATTAGTAATTATATTTCTTTTATTACTAAAAGTGAATAAACCGTTGTCTCCTTTTTGAATTTCTAAGGATGTTTTAATGTATTCTTTTTCATCATTAACTTTATTTGAAATATTATTTTGTTCAAGATAATCAATATTGAACTTTATATTATTAAAATCATAACTAGCATTTACTTCATTATAATTCATTTCTTTAAAGTTTTGATCTAAAGAATAATCATAATTTATCTTAAATTTTTTATTATCATCATAATTAAAACTTCCAAGTATATCTGAAAATCTCTTATCTAAACTAGATGTATCAGATATTTTTTTATTATTTTTTTTCTCATTTATTATTTGCCCAAGTGAGAATTTTGTCTCATTATCTTTGTTATTTATTTTATAGTCAAAACCATAAGTTAAATTAGCACCACTTTCAAAATTTGATGGTGAATCTACTCTATTTAAAGTAAAGATGTCTTTATTATTTAAATTGAAACTTTCATTAATGCTTCTCATATGATTAGGGGAATATCTTAATAAAATTTTTGGTTGTAGAAAATGATTTACATTTTCATTTTTTTTCTTAAATAAATCAGCACTAGCCAAATATCCAAAGGCCCCAAAAATTTCACTTGTGGTGTCTTCTTTAAATCCTTTAACATTCTTCACTTCATAATTTACATTTTTAAAACTTGTAAGAAATTCACCATCATAAGGAAGGTTTATAAAAGATTTATCATAAGACCAATTGAAATTATTAATTAAAAACTTTTTATATTTATTTGTGTCATAGTTATGAATTTTTAAATTTGTATTTAGATTTCCATGACCCAACTGTTCGGTAAATAAAAATTTATTTATAGAAATTTCAGGTAAGATAAATTCATGTTTATCATTATACACATCTGATATAGATCTAAAGTTCGTAGCATTAAGTGATAATAGAAAACTTTTTTCATCGTTAATGCTGTCGAAATTAATATAATTTTCTAATGTCTCAGTCTCATAATTAATTAAATTTGATTCAATTTTATATAATTTTAAATATTTCTTATTTGTTACATGCTGAAGATTTATCTCGAGGTTATTAAATGTACCATTATTCATTTCAAAAGTTTTTACAAATTTTGAAAAAAAATGATTCTTATTTCCTTGTTTTTTATTTTTAGAATGTGATTTATAACCTTCGGTAAAACCAAATTCAGTATTTAAGTTAGAATTTTTAAATTTTTGCCTATATTCTCCAATAAAAAGAGGATGTTCAGTTGCGAATAATCTATTATTAATTGTTAAATCTTTGTCACCACCGATAGCCCAAAAATACGGAAGATTAATACTTGAACCTAAATTTTTCGTATCAGAATACGATGGGTTTAAAAAACCAGATCTACGATCTACCGTTGGATCTGGGTGAGCAAGTTTAGGAAGATAAAATATTGGAATGTTATAAATTTTAATTAGCGCATTATCATAAAAAATTGTTTTCTTTTTTTTATCGTGGGTCATTTTTGATGCATTTAATTCCCATGGAGGACATTTGTCTGATTTACGATAACCGCACATTGTAAAAGTGCTTTTTATAAATTCAGATTTTTTATTTTTAATATTTACTGCATTAGAAAAAATCCTCGGATTATTTTTTTTATTTTCTCTAAATTCTTTTTGATTAAAAAAAAACCTAGAGTCAGATCCAATTATTTCTCTCTTTTTTTCATCTATATAAATTTGTGAAAATTCAAAAGAGTTTTTTTTATTATCAGTAACTTTTATTTTACCTATTGATTTAAAAATATTTTTATTTTTTTGATATTCGAAATTACTTAGATATATCAAATTGCTTTGAATATCTTCAATAATTGTTTTTTTTTTTGATAAAACTGAGTTTTTCTTAAAGTTAATTATAATATCACTTGAATTAATTTTATAATTTTCTGATGTAAGTAAAGTTCCTTCCCCCTTGATGTTGATTAATTTTAAATTCCCATCATATGTCGCATTATCTCCTTTAAATATATTCCCTAAATAATCGGTAATCACAATGTCATTTCTTAAAATAAAGAAATTTGATTTTTTGTTGTATTCAGCATAATTACTTTCTACGATATTATTGTCCTCGTCCCGAATAATTACTTTATCTTTAAAAATTGTAATTTCTTTTTTTTTATCAATGGAAATATTCTTAGCGCTAATGTCAACATTTTCAGCAAACGCTAATGATGAAAAAAAAAATAAAACTATAATTACTAAAAAATTATTTTTCATTTATTTGTAATATTCCTATTGAACTAAAAATACCAATTACAATTACTGGGATCCAAGTAGCTAATGTTAATGAAATTCTATTAGTTTTACCCAGTGCTATTGAAAGATCTTTTAGATAGTAAATCATAACGCATGCAATTATTCCAATTATTATAAATTTTACGTTATTTGATTTTTTTAGGGTACCCATAGTTAAAATGGACGCTAGAGCAGTCATTATAAAAAGAAAAAAAGGCAAAGACAACATGTAGTGTAAACTCTGATTTAAAAAACGCTCATTATAACCTTTGTTTATTAAATCTTTATTATTTAATAATAAATTTACAAATGACACAGTATCAAAATTTTTGAATAAACTTATTATTTTTTCATATGTATAACTAGAATTAATTATTTTAGTGTTCTGCAGAATTTCTTTTTGATTTAAATTTTTAGCATTAAATATTTTTACTTCATTTAATATCCATTTATTATTCTCAATATTAGCTGATTTAGAGAATATCTTTTCATTCAATTTAAAATCATCATCAAAATTAAAAATTATTATATCTTTCAAATTTTTATTATTCCCTTTTGATGCTGATATAATACGTTGCCCATTTTTTAAATTTTCTTTTATCCATAGACCATTTTTATTAAAAGTAACTAAGTGGTCAATATCTTTTGAATAAGTTGATTTAGTTTTTTCATAATATTTTGACATTGTTGAAGTTATTGGATTAATAAAAAAAAGTACTACCCAACCAAGAATAAAAGCGCTGAAAGCTAATATAAAAAAAATTTTAAAATTACTATAACCAAAAACTTTCATTGTTAGTAAATCTTTATTATTTCTAATATCGATTATAAATTTCATACTTGATATAAAAATTATAAAAGGCAATAATTTAATTATCATTCCAGGTATATATAAACTTGTTAGAAGTAAGGGAGTAATAATTGTTACATCTAAATCTTTAAAAAATTCAATTTCCTCAAACAGGTTTAGAATAACTCCAAATGCATAAAAAAATAAAGAAACTTTAAAGAAAGTTTTAAAAAAGCCTGTAAGCAAATAATTTAATATTATATTATTCATAAATTCTACTCTTTAAAAAACTTCACTTTTAAAAAAAAATATAGAAAAACTGATAAAAAAAAAGGAGAAGCAATCAGTGTTTTATTTATAAAAGCGTTAATACCGGTATAACGAATAGTTAATTCAACTGTTAATAAGATTAAAAACGAATAACTAAAAATAACTATTTTATTTAGATATATTTTATTTTTATTTTTAATTAATAGCAAAGATGAAATTAAAGCTATAACTGGAATAAAAAAAGGCAATATGACTCTCCTATTTAAAGTTGGTAAAACTTCTTTTTTAAAATTACCTTTACAATCACTATCCTTAAAAGAATTATTTGTTAAACAAGCTATCAATTTTAAAGTAGAAGTTTCTTGAACTTTTGCTTTCTTAATTGTGTTGTTCCTGAGATTGTTAAGTCCAATATTTAATTTAGTAAATTTAATTAAATCATTTTCCATTTGATTTTTATTTATAGACATTATTTGACCATTAAATAATACCATTCGATCATCTTCAATAATTCCATTTTCAGCAATTATCGTTGTTGAAATATTATTTGATTTTTTTGAACTAATATTTTTTAAAATATTTGATGTATCGTGTAAGAAAATATTTTTTACCTGTTTTTCATATTTTTCATCTACTATATAAGTCAGGCCAGAAAATGAGTCACTGAATTGTTGTACTCTAACAGTCGGCAAAAATGAAGTTAACTTTTCATTGCCCAGTAATTGTCTAGATTTATTTAAAGCAACAGGGGTTAAAAAAGTTGAAAATAATAAATACAAAATCGCTATAAAAACTGAAATTATAAAAAATAAGTTAACAATTTCAATTTTTTTAACACCAGAGGTCCACAAAATAACGAATTCATTGTCTTGAATTTGCTTGATTATAAAAAGTGTCAGACCTAACAAAAATGACAAAGGTATAAATTTTGTTAAAACTCCAAACAAATTTAAAAATGAATATTGAAAATAAGTAAAAATAGGATATCCATTTTCAACAATTAAGTCTAAAAAATTTACCGCCCGAACAGTCCATGCAATAACCGTCAAACTAAATAAAATGGTTAAAAAAGTCTTAAAGATTTCAATAAAATAGTTTTTATAAATTTTGTTCTGAAGCATGGTTATTTGTCGTATATAAATAATGTATCTTTAGTTAAAACTCAACCTATGATAGTACGGTATGATAAACTTTCCATTGAAATCTAATATATTAAGCCATATATAACTCTCAACTCTTCAATTTTTGAGTTCAAAAACTATGTCAATAAAAATTAATTATAAAAAAAAAACACTAAATAAATCGTCATCTAATCTTGTGTTATTTGTGGATGAAAAATTTCACGTAAGTAACTTTAAAAATTATTTATCGAATGCTGAATCGTCTTATATTAACGATTTGTTGAAAACTAGTGATTTGAAAAAAAAAATGTTTGTTTTTGAAATTAATTCAAAAAAAAAAATAATCTTAATTTCTATAAAAAAGGATTTGAAGATTTTTGATGTAGAAAATCTAGGAGCTGAATTTTATGGAAGAATAAATTATGGTAAAGATACAGAATATTTCATAAATTCTGACACCGTAATCGGAAAGTATGAGAAATTTATTGGCCATTTTCTTCATGGATTAAAATTAAAATCTTATTTATTCAATAAATATAAAACAAAAAAAGAAACAAGACTTATTTCAATAAATGTCATGGGAAATAAAAACATACCTTCAAGACAAAGCCAGTTAAAATTTAAAGCTTTAGAAGATGGTACTTTTTATGCAAGGGATTTAGTTTCAGAACCAGGGAATGTTCTTCATCCAGATGAATACGCAAAAAGATTAAGCTCTCTAAAGAAAGATGGTTTAAAAATAAATGTATATAATGAAAAAAAATTAAAAAAACTTGGCATGAATGCCTTGCTTGGAGTTGGTGTGGGAAGCAAAAGAGGATCTTATATTGTTACGATGGAATGGAACGGTGCAAAAAATAATTCCAAACCTTTGGCTTTTGTAGGTAAAGGAGTGACTTTTGATACCGGTGGTTATTCATTAAAACCAGCAAGATTTATGGAAGATATGACTTACGATATGGCGGGCTCTGCTGCAGTAGTCGGGTTAATGAAAAGCTTAGCATTAAGAAAAGCAAATATTAACGCTGTAGGTGTTGTAGGGCTTGTAGAAAACATGGTTAGTGGAGAAGCACAAAGACCAGGAGATATTGTTAAATCTTATAGCGGCAAAACTATAGAAGTATTAAATACAGATGCGGAAGGGCGTTTAGTTTTAGCTGATGCATTAACTTTTACCGAAAAAAAATTTAAACCAAAATTCATAATTGATTTAGCCACTTTAACAGGCGCTATAATAGTTTCTTTAGGGTCAGAATATGCTGGACTTTTTTCTAACGATGAAAAATTATCAAAACAAATTTTACATGCAGGAAAAAAAGTTGAAGAAAAACTATGGAGAATGCCACTTCATAAAAATTATGATAAATTGATGAATTCCAAAAATGCTGATATGCAAAATATAAATTATGTTGGTGGAGCTGGATCAACAACAGCAGCACAATTTTTACAGAGATTTATTTTGAATAAAACACCATGGGCACATTTAGATATTGCAGGAATGGCTTTTTCGAAATATGGTGGGGCGTTAAATTCAGGAGGAGCTACAGGATTTGGTGTAAGATTATTAAATAAACTAATAGAGGAAAATTATGAATAACGAGCAAACACTTTCAATAATTAAACCTGATGCAGTTGAAAGAAACTTGGTAGATGACATAAAAAATATTTTCATAAAAAATAATTTAAACATAAAGGAAAGTAAAAAAATTCATATAACTAAAGAAGAAGCATCAGAGTTTTATAAAGTTCACCAATCAAAACCTTTTTATAACGATTTATGTGCTTATTTATCATCAGGACCAATAGTCGTAATGATTCTAGAGGGCCAAAACTCAGTTTTGGAAAATAGAAAACTAATGGGGGCAACAAACCCTAAAGACGCAGAAGAAAATACAATTAGAAAATTATACGGAATTTCGATAGACAAAAACTCTGTTCATGGATCAGACTCAGTAGAAAATGCTAAAAAAGAAATTGAATTTTTTTTTAAAAATTAACTTTTTCTAAAAATCCTAATAATAGCTTCAGGGAAAACTTTATGTTCAAGCTTTTGAGTTTTTTGTTTCAATGAATTTGTGTCATCACTTAAATTAATATAAAAAATTTTTTGAACAATAATATTTCCACTATCTAGTTTTTCATTTACATAATGCACAGTACAACCAGTCTTTTTTTCATTATTTTTTAATACTCTAGCAAAGGTATCAAGACCCTTGAATTTGGGTAAAAGTGATGGATGAATATTAATAATTTTTTTACCAAAATTATTAATAAAATTTTTTGAAAGCACCTTCATGTATCCAGCTAGACAAATTAAAGATATTTTTTTTTCATTTAAAATTTTAAGCATTTTATATTCAAAGTTTCTTAATTTTGTATTAATGAAAAAATAAGGAATTGAATATTTTTTTGCATAATCTAAGCCTTTAGCATTTTTATTGTTAGAGATTATTAATTTAATGTTTATTGGAAAAGTATTATCTCTAGATCGGGTTATTAAATTTTTAAGATTTGATCCTTGTCCAGATATAAATACACAAGTATTTTTTTTTACCATTTCAAAGAATTTGATAAATTAATTTTTTTTTTACTTTTAGAAATATATCCTATTTCATATGGCATATATTGTTTAGTAAAAACTTTCTTAATTTTTAAAATATTTTTTTTAGGAACGATAAGACAAAATCCAACACCACAATTAAAAGTTTTTATCATTTCTTGGTCAGAAATATTTTTACTTTTTAACCATTTAAATATTTTAGTTATTTTTATTTTAGAGAGGTCAATATTTAAGCTTAAATTTTCTGGAATTGATCTTATTAAATTTTCAACTAAACCACCACCAGTTATATGGGCTGAGGAATTAACAAGATTATTTTTTGTTAGTTTTAAAATTTCGTTAGAATAAATTTTAGTAGGCTTAATAATTTCTTTTTTTAAGTTTTTTGGAATTTTATTTTTTTTCATAATTGATCGCACCAAAGAATATCCATTAGAATGTATACCACTAGATGGTATTGCTAGAATTATGTTATGACTTTTTACATTATTTTTATTTAATATTTTTTTTTTTGAAACAATACCAACGCTAAAACCCGCGAGATCAAATTTATCTTTGGAGTATATTCCAGGCATTTCTGCTGTTTCTCCTCCTATTAGTTTACAACCTGATATTTTACATCCTTCAAAAATACCTTTTAAAATTTTTTTTGCCTTATTTAAATCAAGTTTACCGACAGCTATATAGTCTAAAAAAAATAAAGGTTTAGCTCCCTGTACAATCAAATCATTTACACACATAGCTACAAGGTCAATCCCAATCGTATCAAATTTTTTAAATTTGTTAGCAATATCTATCTTTGTCCCCACACCATCAGTACAAGAAACTATTACCGGGTCTTTTATCTTTATTTTACTTATATCAAATAAAGAACCAAAACCCCCGATTACATCTTTATTGAATGAATCCCTCGTTTTTTTGACATCTTTTTTTGATAAATGAGAAATATGCTTAACTAATTTATTAGCCAATGAAATATCTACGCCACTTTTTTTATAACTATTATTTATTTTTTTCATTTATAAATGATATTTAACTTTTTATGAAATCATACAAATTAATAATCATTATTTTAATTGTTTTTTTACAAACAGGAAATGTTTTATCTAAAATAAATATTTTTGATGTTAATAATATTTTAGTAGAAAAAAAAGGTAAAACCTCTAATGATAAACTTGCTAATAAAGCTATTACAAAAGGTTTTAAAGAACTTTTGAGTAAAATTCTTCTAGTAGAAGATATCAAAAAATTACAAGAATTAGGATTATCGGAAATAAAAGATTTGGTTAAATATTATCAAGTTTCAAGTAAAAAAAGTGACGACACTGGATTAGAAAAAATTAATTTTAATATTTCTTATGACAAAGATAAAATACATGATTTATTTTATAAAAAAGGTATTCCATATTCTGAAATAATTGACAAAGAATTATTTATTTTACCAATATTAAAAAAAGATAATCAAATTTTTATTTATAATAAAAATTTTTTGTATGATAAATGGAATGATTTTAGCGATATAGACTTGTTAGAATTTATTCTTCCGTTGGAAAACATTGAAATTATACAATATGTTAATTTAAGAATAAATAACATTTTAAACTTAGAATTAAAAGATTTATTTAAAGAATATCGAGATAAAAATTTAGCATTAGTTTTATTTGAAGACAGAAATAAAAAGGAAGAAAAAATTTATTTTAAGACTAAAATTTTAGATAAAAGTTTTTTAAAAAATATTGACATAAAAAGAGAGAATTTAGATCAAGAGGATTTTTATAAAAAAATAATAACCACAACGAAAAAAGAAATAACAAATTTGATTAAATCACAAAATTTAATTGATGTAAGGGCTCCTTCATTTCTAAAGGTTCAGCTTAAAACTAGTGAAAAAAATAATTTAGCTATACTTAAATCAAAATTACGAAAAATTGAGGCGATTGAAGATATCTATATCCAAGAATTTAATAATAAATCTGTTTTTTTGAAAATAAAATATTTAGGTAAATTAGATAAAATAATTAATCAACTAGAGAATAATAAGATAATCTTACAATTAATTAATGATCAATGGAGTATTAAAATTATTTAATGAGCCAACTAGTATTTAAATTTCCGTTTAAAACAAAATATTATGAACAAGATTTTTATGTTTCTAGTAATAACTTTTCTGCTTACAAATTAATAGAAAGTTGGCCAACTTGGCCAGGCAAATGGCTCAATATTTTTGGTGCCACAGGGTCTGGAAAAACACACTTGTCAAAAATTTTACAAAAAAAAATTGAAAAAATTAAATTAATTAAAGCAGAAAATGTAAATAATAAAATTCTAGAGGAACTTAATGAAATAGATTGTTTGATTATAGATAATTATCAAAATAACATTGATGAAAAATTATTTTACTCAATTTTAAACCAATCTATCCAGCTAGAAAATTATATAGTAATTAACAGCATTCCATCTATTAAAGAATTAAGTTTAGGTCTTAAAGACCTTCAGTCCAGATTAAATAGCTTTATATTTATTGGGATAGAATTACCAACAGATGATTTATTGCAAGTCATTATAACAAAATCCCTCTCCGATAAACAAATAAACCTTAATCCTAAAATATCTGAGTTTATTATTAAAAATGTAGAAAGATCTTATGAAAAAATGTTTAAATTGTTAAAAGATATTGATGAATTGTCTTTATCTTCTGGCAAATCTATAAATATTAATTTAATAAAAAAAGTATTAGATCAATGAATAAGTATAGAACACATAATTGCTCAGAATTAAGCGAGATAGATATTGGTAAGTCCGTGCATTTGTCTGGATGGCTTCATAGAATAAGAGACCATGGAAATCTACTATTTATAGATCTACGAGATAATTATGGTTTAACACAGTGTGTAATAGAAAATAATAACAAATTTTTTCAATTATTGGAAAAATCTAAACCAGAGTCAGTTTTAAAAATCAGCGGTAAAGTTGTTAAAAGATCATCAGGCACAGAAAATTTGGAGTTAAAAACAGGCAAAATAGAAGTTTCAATTCAATCTATAGAAATTTTATCAAGTGCTAAAGATTTACCAATACCTGTTTTTGGAGAACAGGATTATCCAGAAGATATTCGATTAAAATATAGATTTTTAGATCTCAGAAGAGATGAGATTCATAAAAACATTATTTTAAGATCAAAAGTAATTTCTTTTATAAGATCTGAAATGTTAAAATTAGGATTTTTAGAATATCAAACTCCTATTTTGACCTCTTCAAGCCCTGAAGGTGCGAGAGATTTTCTCGTACCAAGTAGATTAAATCCAGGAAAATTTTATGCTCTGCCACAAGCACCTCAACAATTTAAACAATTAATTATGATTTCCGGTTTTGATAAATATTTTCAAATTGCCCCTTGTTTTAGAGATGAAGATGCTCGAGCTGATAGAAGTCCTGGTGAATTTTACCAACTAGATTTAGAAATGTCATTTGTTGAACAAGAAGATGTATTTCAAGTGGTTGAAAAATTAACTATAAATCTATTTAAAAAATTTTCTAATAAAAAAATTTTAGAAGAAAAGTTTCCTAGAATTCCTTATCAAACAGCTATGGAAAAATATGGAACTGATAAACCAGACTTAAGGAATCCATTAGTAATTGATGATATAACAAATATTTTTTCTAGAGATGATGTTAAGTTTGATATTTTTAAAAAACTAGTGAAATCAGGATCTATCGTTAGAGGAATAGTTACAAAAAATACAAAAGATAAACCTAGAAGTTTCTTTGACAATATTGATAAATGGGCAAAAGAACAGGGTGCATCAGGATTAGCATATTTTACATTTGAACAAGATAATGAAATAAAAGGCAAAGGACCTGTTGGCAAATTTTTTAGCGCAGACTCATTGAAAGAGATAATGAAGACTTGTGGCGCGGAAGTTGGTGACAGTATTTTTTTGGCATGTGGTAAAAAAAAAGACATTGAAAAAATACTATCTTTAGCTAGAGATAAAATTGCAAAAGATTTAGAAATAATTAATAAAGATAAATTTGCTTTTTGTTGGATCGTTGACTACCCAATGTTTGAATATGATGAAATCACAAAGAAAATAATTTTTAGTCATAACCCATTTTCAATGCCCCAAGGTAATATTAAGGAATTAAACTTAAAAAAGCCATTAGAAATTAAAGCTTATCAATATGATATAGTTTGTAATGGAATAGAACTTTCATCGGGAGCCATAAGAAACCATGTGCCAGAATTAATGTATAAATTATTTTCTATAGCTGGTTACAGTGAAAAGGATGTAAATGAAAAATTTAGCGGTATGATTAACGCTCTAAGTTATGGTGCACCACCGCACGGAGGAATAGCTCCAGGTGTAGATAGAATTGTTATGTTATTAGCTGAAAAAGAAAACATTAGGGAAGTAACTCTATTTCCTATGAATCAAAATGCTCAAGATTTAATGATGAAGGCTCCATCCGATGTAGATGAAAAACAATTAAAAGAGTTAGGGTTAAAGATAGATATTAAGAAAAGTTAATTTTTAGTTTTTAGATTAATTCTGACATCAGTCAAATCTACTAATTTTTCTTCATAGTTACTTCTTACAAATCCTTTTGAAGTAATATTTTTTACAATTTTTAGAAATTTATCGTCATCATTTCCCTCAGAAATATTTGTTGAGCTGGCAATTGAAGGTGTATGAGCTAAATCCTCTTTCCCCAAATATGAGATAGCTAGCTCTCTAAAAACATAGTCTAAAATTGAGGAAGCACTGAGAATTCTATCATTACCTGCAACATTACCAGATGGCTCAAATTTAGTGTCAATAAAGGCATCCACGTATTCTTCCAAAGGAACCCCATACTGCAAGCCTAGAGAAATAGCTATTGCAAAATTATTCATCATTGCCTTAACTAGTTCACCCTCTTTATTTGTATCGATAAAAATTTCACCAATTTTACCATCATCATACTCTCCAGTGTGAAGATAAACTTTATGATCGCCTATTTGCGCTTTTTGAATATAACCCTTTCTTCTATCAGGCATTTTAAAACGTTCATGATTTTTAATCTTTAAGCTATTAGTGACATCTGTTTTATTTGCACTAGTAATTTTATCTTTTATGCTATGAGGAATAGAATTTTTTACTTTTGAATTTTTGTTTTTTTCATCCTTTTTATCGCCAATTTTTCTTGTCTTTCGATTATTTAGTTTTACATCAATTACTTCTACATCTCCGTCATTTCTTTGATCTATTTTTGATAATTCCTTATCATTCAAATCATCTAAGGAATGCACTGTTTTAAAAGTACAAGTATAGTAAGTTTCGACAATAAATTTTTTCATATATAATTGGAATCTCTTTTAATAAAGATATATATTATTTTAATTAAGTGTCTATTTTATAATAATACAATTAAAAATTGTGTGGATTTAAAATTTTAAATATGAGTTTAAATATTATTTTTACTTGGTGGAACAAACAAACATTTGGAACTTTTCTAAAAACTTTGTTTTATGGTATTTATGTGGGTCAAGATGAGTTAGGTAATAGGTATTATAAAAGTAAAAAAAATGAGAGATGGGTTATCTATGCTGATAATATTGAGGCTACGAAAATTACCTCAGATTGGTATTTATGGATACACCATACTATAAACAAAATTCCAGAAAAAAAAAATATTACACAAAAGTATCTTTGGCAAAAAGATCATTTAGAAAATCAAACGGGCTCAAAAAATAGTTATAAGCCTACTAAAATTCAAAAAGATAATATTAAAAAAAAATATGAAAGTTGGAAATAAAAATAATATTTTCTTTTTGTTAATTTTTTTCTCAAGCAACTTATGTTTTGCTGAAGATAAAATTGTAAGCACACCTTTAATTAATTTGGAAAAAATCAAACCAAGTTTTGAGGAATTTAATGAAGATGTTGAAACTTTGACAACAAGTAAAAAAATCAAGGAAAAGAAAGCAAAAAATCAAATCTTGAAATCCTCACATGCTGTTATAATTGGACTTGATAAGATAACAGCCAAATCCTCAATGCTATTAGTTAATTTAAATGAAATAAAAAAATTTGGACCTTTAGAGATTAAAATTTTAAAATGCAACAATATAAAAGTTAATAATAGAATGGATAATGTCGCTTACATGCAAGTCAAAGATCTTACAGAAAATGACAATGAAAAAGTTTTTATTTTTAATGGTTGGACTTTTGCGTCAGATCCAAGTTTAACACCATTTGATCATGCAATTTATGATTTACAATTATTAAATTGCAACAACGTTTAATAAAATTTTTCTTTGCTCAACCAATTAGTATCGAAATCAGAATTTATAAATTTTTTATGAGTTAAAATTTTCTTATGTAAATCAATAGTAGTTGAAATTCCCTCCAACACAAATTCATCTAATGATCTTAAAGTTCTTTGAATAGCTTCTGTTCTGTTTCTACCTTTGCATATTACTTTTGCAACTAGACTGTCGTAGTAAGGAGTAATTTTACAACCTTGAAATATTGAACCATCAACTCTAGTTCGAAATCCTGATGGTTGATGACAAACAGTAATTGTTCCTGGACTTGGCTGAAAATCTAATGCTGGATTTTCAGCATTAATTCTGCATTCTATTGAATGACCTCTAGGAATAATATCTGACTGATTCAGAGCTGTTGATCCTGTAAAAGCTATCCATAGTTGTTCTTTAACTATATCTATACCTGTTTGAACCTCTGTAACAGGGTGCTCAACCTGCACCCTAGTATTCATTTCTAGAAAATAAAACTTTCCATTTTCATAAATAAACTCAACAGTTCCTGCACCTTCATAATTAATTTGCTCAACCATCTTAACTGTTTTTTCTAAGAGATCTTTCCTTTGTTGTTCTGTTAAAACTGGGCTTGGAGTCTCTTCAATTAGTTTTTGGTGTCTTCTTTGAACAGAGCAATCACGTTCACCGAGGTGGACAGTTTTATTTTTACCAGACATAATTTGAACTTCTATATGTCTCGGATTTTTAAAATATTTTTCTATGTACAATTCATCATTATTAAAAAATTTTTTAGCTTCACTTTTTGCTGTTAAAAATAAGTTTTCTAATTCATTTTCTTCATTAACAATTTTCATTCCTTTTCCACCACCACCACCAGCAGCTTTAATTAACACAGGATAGCCTATTTCTTTACATAGGGATTTTGCTTCGGCAACAGATTTTACTTCTCCTTCAGATCCTTCTATTACAGGTAAACCATATTTTTTTGCTATTCTTTTTGCTTCAATTTTATCTCCCATTTTAGAAATTAAATCTGCACTTGGACCTATAAATTTAATTCCATGTTTATTAACTATTTCTGAAAATTTTGCATTTTCTGATAAAAAACCATATCCAGGATGAATTGCTTCCGCTCCAGTTAAATCTACCGCTGACATAATAGATGAAATATTCAAATAACTATTTTGAGGTTGATGAGAACCTATGCAAACACTTTCATCTGCAAGCCTTACATGCATAGAGTCAGCATCTACATCAGAATGAACAGCTACAGTCCCAATACCCCATTCTTTACAAGCTCTAATTATCCTAACAGCTATTTCTCCTCTATTAGCTATTAAAACTTTTTTAAACATTATAGATTATTTAAGAAGAATTAATGTTTGACCAAATTCAACGGGTTGACCATCTTCCACCAAAATTTTTTTAACTATACCGTCAGTTGTTGAAGGAACATGATTCATAGTTTTCATT